>Ga0209518_1000138_pt1 | contig 97296 bp, 134 predicted proteins | sample RifGroB1_FD_183993 | JGI IMG/M metagenome (GOLD analysis project Ga0209518, IMG submission 183993) | Groundwater microbial communities from Rifle, Colorado, USA - Groundwater B1 (SPAdes) (version 2) | ecosystem: Environmental > Aquatic > Deep subsurface > Groundwater | place: Rifle, Colorado... | reverse complement strand
GAGTGGTTGGAATTACGCCCCCCGAGTGATAGCATCCGGCCCCTGGCTGGACATCCGCCGGTACGCCGGTGCCACCTACAAGGACAAGCTGCTTGCTGCCGTCGCGTTCGCCGCAGGGGAGGGGGGTGGGTATACTATCTTCTGCCCCGCTGGAACGTATGCGTTTACGGGCGTGGAGACGTTAACCTTGGCCTCCGTGTCCAATCTCCGTATCCTGGGGGAATCCGGGACGGTGTTCTCGTTCGCGGGGGGGGTGCTGGCCGATATAACAACCGGGACAGAGATTACGTTTGAGGGTCTGGCCTTCTCAGGTGCCGTGACTCTCAATCTCACCCTGTCCGAATCCATCCGCGTCCAGGATTGCCAGTTTGCAGGAGGGCTGAATCTTAATGGAGTTTCCTCTTCCGGGACCGTGCTTGCAATCGTCACCCGTTGCCGTTCCTTGGGGACCGTGCATATTCTGCCTGCCTCGGAGGGGAAAATAATTGTTTCCGAGTGCTTCCTGTACGATGGCGGAACAATCCTGGATGAAGGTCAAGATACCCTACAATTTAGTAACATTGAATTTTAAGGAGAGGTTATGAAAAACGCGCTGCTACGCTTGATTCTTCTCATTGCCCTACCGTGCCTTGCGCAAATCCCTGTCGTGGATGAGACGGGAGCGAATCATCGGATGCATAAGCAGGGCAATCTTTATCAACTTCAACCTGATGCCTCTCTATCTACACGGGCGTCAATGACTTTGAAGAAAGCAACGGGGCAAGTACAGAATATTTTTGATATCCTGGATACCGATGCTGCCCCCATGTGTGAAGTGGATTCTACAGGGGATTGGGATTTTCATGGTCATGCTTTAACTAATGCTGATATTTCTGGGGTAGAAACTGACACGCTGGCGACTGTGTTGGGACGCGGCCGGACTACAACGCTCGTTCCGAAATTCCATGCCGGCGTGGAAATCGGATACGACAATTACCCGGCGTCGTGCCTGTCTATCCCTGCCCCGTTGACGTTCATTTCTTCAGACGATAGTGGGGCGGCGTGCTATCGGACTACGTTTTCCGCTGGAAGCCAAACACAGAATATCGCCTATACGCTCCCACCGGATGACGGTGATGCTGGTGAATTCATGCAGACGAATGGAAGCGGGGCATTGTCCTGGCAGACTGCCGTGACCGCAGAGGTTGATCCTAAAGTAGGAACATTAACAAATACGAAATGGTGTGTAACTGATGGTAGTGTAGTTAATTGTGCTACCGATGCTCCTGTGACTGCCGAGGCCGACCCCATCGCAACGCATAGGGATGTGGATGAGATGATCACAGGGACATGGATGTATCAGACCTCGCCTGAGCCGTCTGCATCGTACTACTCAGTAGTGCCGCCTGGCTTATGGCGTTTAACGCATAGCGGCCACACGCATGATATAGCGTGGCCTACGGCTACTGGAACCCTGGCCCTTATATCCGACATTCAAGCTGAGGTAGATCCACGCCTGCCTATCCCTGTTGATCCAACTGATGATGGCAAGGTTCTAACGGCCGCACGCGGCGACGCGGAATGGTCGGCGCTCCCCGCTGAGGTAGACCCGCGCCTGCCGACGCCCGCGAACCCTGGGGACGATGGCAAGGTGCTGACGGCGAGCGCGGGGGCATGGGCGGCAACGGCACTGCCTGCGGATGGTGACGCGGTCACGGGCAACGAGGTAACGAACGCCACGAACGCCACCCTGACGCGCTTGGGCGCTGGCACTTCCGGCGACCCGTATACGCTGGGGCTCAACCTGGCGAACGCGAACACATGGACGGCGGCGCAGAACTTTAGCAAAATCGGCCTCGGAAGCCAAGTGGCAGGCCCGCATGCCAACACGCTCTTCATGATCGGGGAGGGGCTTGGACAGGATGATTTGACGCTGGGCGGTGCGAACACAACTGGCTACGGAATATGGACGGCACCGCGAATTGTTGCCGCAAGCGCCCTCACGGAAATGTACGGCACGCGCCTCGGGGTTGATGCCGATGACGACGGATCGGCGCGGACAATCACTGCGCTCGCAACGCTGGCGCTATTGGCCCCGACCAAGAGCGCTGGCATCACCGCCACGACGGCATACTCCCTGTATGTCAACGCCCCGACCTCCGGCGTCGCGAACTATGGCATTTACAACAGAGGGAAATTCCATTCAGAAGACGATGCCACATTCAACGGAAACATCACCGGCGACGCCAGCACAGTCATTTCATTGGGTACAAACCCGGCCGCGGCTACGGGCCTAATTCGCATGCCGAACGGGGCATCCATCGCAGTCCGAAACGCTCTAAATACAAACGATTTTATTTTGATACAGGGCACCGCCGCGAACAAGGTGGCAATAGACCCGACTGGATTCGGGGCCACTTGCGGGTCATCGCTCTCTATTGGCAGTCAGTTCTACGCTGGTACGGGAGTGCATGCCTACGGGACCGCCTACGGTGCAGCCAATTCCGTCAATTTCGGATACAATCAGAACACTGCCACGCCCGCGCTGTGGTTCGCGGAAGGGTCTGTTGCCGACGGCTTCGAGGCCGAAATGGTGCAAACGAATCCGACCGCCGACCGGTTCCAGGTCATGCCAGACGAAAGCGGCGTGGTGCAACTCAACGGCACCGCCGCGTTGACCGTTGACGATGTAACGCCAGATGTTCGCGGGGCGCGAATCTGGACCAGCGTTGCGAACGGCGGGGCCACGGCCATCACCGACCTCGACAACCCCACCGTTGGTCAGATCTACATCCTGATTGTCGGGAGCGCGACGAACCCGATCAGCATCGCGGACGCGGGGAACTTCGCGCTCTCCGCCGCGTGGGCACCCGACAGCGTAGGGGACAATATCGTCCTCTATGTCGCAGCCGATAATTCCTACTACGAAATCAGCCGGAGTAATAACTGATGCCCCGCATCTTCCTCGCCGCGCTGCTGTGCATGGTCCTGCTATCGTGTGCGACGGCCCCGAAGACCGTTGTCCTTCGGGCGGTGCCCTACCCGCCGCAAGTGCAATATTCAATCTGGATTCACCCCGAGAACCATCCCGGATGGTGGACCGGCGCATCGGCCAAAATTGAGTATTGGAACGCCGGGAAATGGGTCGCCGATTACTGGATTAGTCCGCTGCCGGGCCCGGTCCACGCGACGGCGTTCGCCATGTACAACGCCCCCGGCGATAGGTCACATGTCAACGTCTACACGCGGTCCGGTGCCATCCTGCTGTCCACTGACTTCACCTGGACGCAACGCGATGCCACTATGCAGAGATAACTGTACATGGGTAACCGCGTTGGATAAGTGCGTGTGCCCGCAATGAGCAAACTACTCCCCAAGAGATTGCAACACCTGTACGACATCGTTCAGATGTAGCAACGGGCATACATTTTCGCAATTAAGCGCGGCGCACTCTTATTTCTGGAGGGATGAGAAGTTACCGACCGTGTTTTGTTTTTTCAAGCGGTCCTGTCAGACTATTGAGCGAACCAGCGCAAAGGAGGAATTTATGAAACTACGATTCTTCGCCGTTCTCACCCTCGTGATTCTATTCGGAACCGTCCTCAACGCGGATACTTACACACGGCCGACCTGGCCCATGCACGGGGAGAACTTCAAGCTCCAGACCCAGGGGATGCTCCTGGAGTTTGACCCGACCAAGCCCGTGACCTCCGCGCAAGCGCTGTTCACCCTCCGGCGCGTGGCCAGCCAGACACAGCCGCTCTTCGATGTCCAGTCGGCCAACGGCACGAGCTACTTCAAAATCGGGTACGATGGGGCCATTTCCTTCGGCGCGGCCGGGGTGTGGACCTTCGGGAATGAAAGCCTGCACATCCTGGATACGAACGCTACCCATGACTTAATCATCAAGCCGGGATCCAATCTTACGGCGGACCGGATATTCACCATCATCACCGGTGACGCGGCTCGCTCGTTGACCCTAAGCGGAAACCCTACACTTAGCGACTGGTTTGATCAAAGCACAAAAACGTCCACCACGCCAACCTTCGCGGGCTTGATCATTCCGTCCATCACGTCCGCCGCTGATTTTGCTTGGTCCAGTTCTGCCGCGACCAACGCATCCGCGAGCTTAACCGGAAAGGGCAACGGCTCTATCTCCATGGTTACCGGCGAAGGTGGATTCACCGTTTCCGCAGAGGCCGCCGCAGTCAACGCCAGCATCGCGGTAACCGCTAAAGGCACCGGCAAGGTTGACATTAACGGCGGGACCGGTGGGGTGGAAATTCATGAGTTTAATGTCGTGGGGCATACCCTGTCCTCGGACGATTCCATTATCCTGAATCCAACCGTCAAAGCCGTCGGATTCAGCAATTCCGTGGCTCAGAACCTCCTCGATCCGACTTCGGCGCAGGATGCCGCGACAAAGAATTACGTGGATTCCCGGACGTCGCACCAACGCTTTGAGATGTTCGATGGCCTGGTGAATACCGGCTATGATCTTCTGGACTCTTTTGAGGTGATTGGAAACTGGGTTGCTTCCGATATCCACTTCACCGTCGCCGCCGACGCCGTGACCTATCGCAAGGGAACCGGGTCCCTCAAGCTCTCCTGTGACGGTACTGCCGCCCTGAATGACGCCGTGAACGACGCTGTGACCCACGTCAGCGAGAACTGGACCGGAGAGTACGTCGGCCTGTGGGCGAACGCCTCGATTGCGTTGGACGCGGGCGACGCTAAGCTGAAACTGGTGGATGGGACGGGCGGAACGCAGTACGTTAATTTCCCCGCACTGACAGCTACAACCTGGACCTACGTGCGCTTCAACGTCTCCGCACTGACCCGCAGTGACACGGACGCCTGGGGCTTCGCCGTCAGCGCCGCCGGTGCCGCTAAGACCTTTGACCTTTACGTGGACAATGGCCTGCGCTATGACGCCTCCGGGCTTGTGACGCTCAAGCAGATTCCTCTCTATGCCGAGTACACCGGCGCGTATTCCATCGTCACCGCTGCGATAACGGGTCACTCGCCGACCGAAAAACTGGAGGATACGGATTTCTGGACGGACTACACCAACAAGCAGGTGATCTTCGTCGCGGACGAGTCCACCAACACGTGGTTTCTTAATTACAATTACTAACCCGTGCTAAATGCACAGGATCTTCCTCACGCCATGCTCCGAATGCCGGTCGCCCATGCAACTGCTCCTTCGCATGAACCAGCGCTACGTGGTCGAGTGCGAGGGGTGCGGACGCAAGGCGGCGATGGCCGACACGGAAGCCCTGGCCATGCAGGCGTGGATCGCCAAGCAGGAGTCTGATGGTGTGCGTTCAAGGCCAGCGGGTGCGTGATACCGTCACGGAGGCTTTGGCTCTTGTAACCAAACAAGATGCTCTGGGAAACGCGCTGAGGACCGGAATTCAAGCCATTGGCAAGGACTTAGAAGTCGTCGAAAGATGTTTGGAGGAGATTGAAGATGGGGCGAGCCGTAACGCAAGCGGAACTGAAAGCCATTGTTGAAGTCAGCCAAAATGCCGCTCAGCAGATGGCCACGGTCGCGCAACAGCTATCGGCGATCAGCGCGCGTCTCAACAACGGCATGGTTTCGGAAATCCTCCAAACCTTCCGGGACGGGGCGTCGGAGCAGCGGACTCGGTGCGCGGAGCACATTCAGTTGCTCGCCCAATATAAGGACAAGCAGGATACCTTGCACAAGGAAAGCGAGGACCGCTTGAAGGGGGCGATTGTCGGCATGGAAACCAAAGTAAACGACGCCGCCAACGCCTTGACGTTTATGAAGTGGCTCTTAGCCATCATTGCTGGTGCGATTATTTTGGGCCTGGGAAAGTACCTGCTCTTTGGCATAACGGTGGCTGCGTCGAAGTAGATTCCCATGAGACTCCCCTCTCTGCAAATCCTCGACCCCACAACGGGAAACCCCGCTGTGGGCGTCGTGCTGAATGACCTTGACATTCAATGGCGCAATTTATACACGGGAGCGGCGGTGACGCTACCAGCACTCACGTTGGAGACGGACGCCGACGTTCCAGGACTCTACAGGCTCGTGGGGTTTCCCGACGTGGCCGACCGCGCCAAAGACGAAATCGTGGTTTCCTGGGCATCGGACAATACCCTCATTGCGTCCCTGACAAGGGAGGGATTAGGATCCGGTCAAGGCGCTGGTGGGCCTTGGCCGGTCACCATCACCGCCAAGGCACTGGTGTCTGGAGATCCGTTCCCTGACACGCATATCTCCGTGTACAACAGTGATGACACCGCCTTGATTACCACGGGACTGACGACGGACCCGGACGGGATCGTTGTCCTGGGTCTGGCCACGGGAGTTTATCATGTCTGGGCGTCCCGCTTGCGGACAACGTGGTCCGTTATGCCCGTTGTACTGACTGTGCTGGATCACGCCGCGTCCGTGGATGTTTTGGGAACCTCTGAGGAGATCACGCCGCCGATTCCGGGGCACGTGGTCCTGTATGGCTGGATTTTAGACCCGAAAGGAAATCCCATTGCGGACGCGGAGGTCCAGGTGGCGCTTTCCAAGGCCCCGCAACAGTCCTCCGATGGGTCGTGGATTGATGCTTATTCCGTGCTGACGACCACCAACGTGCAGGGCTACTTTGAGCTTCAACTTGTGCTCGGACTATGGGTCAGTGTGGAGATACCAGAACTCCGGTATGCCAAGTCCGGTCGCTTGCCAACCACATCCGGATATCTCAAGCTGGAGGAGTTCGCCATTTAGCCCTGCGTTATAGAATTCCTGAAAAATAAGCCTCTTTGCGCAAAGTCCCCGTTATTCATGCGGGGATTTTTGGTCAGAGAAGTGTCTGAAAACTCAAGGAGGCTCTTCATGAGCAATGTTGGATTCCCGAATGTGGACAATCGAAAGCTCCCGGATCTGTCCGTCCAGGACGCCGGAGACTTCAAGGACCGAACTCTCCAGAACGCGCTGACCAACCTTGGGTCCGCGCTGACGGCACTGCGGGCGTTCGATTCCGACCAGAACGGGACCTATGAGATCATGCCGCAGCGCGTCACGGACATTCTCGTGACCACGGGCTATGAACTTGGCGACGCCGATGGCGTCCTGACCGCGTTCAAGAAGCTCGTGACCCGCGTCCCCATCGCCGTCCCGGCTGGTGGGGCTTACGTGGTGACCCTGCACTGGTACGAGGGCGATCCCGCCGTTGCACACACCACGGTTGGTCTGGCCAACGGCACGTTCACCCCGGCCAGCTTCCTCACGGCGGGGGCCATTGATTACGCCAACGGCTACATCTCCCTGACCTTCGGCGGCGGTGCGCCCAGCGCCAACACCAAGATCACCCTGGACTTCACCCTCAACTGGCAGCCTGGCATGGCCGCGCTCGTGGCATCGCTGGCCTCCGATTTCGTCCTGCTGCGCAAGCTGGTCGTCGCCGAGTAATGTTGGTTCGGATCGAGAAGATAGGCACGGGCATGGACGCCAGTTTCATGCTGGACATCGGAGGGGATACCATCGTGGAATCCCCTGCGGCCATCAAGCGGATTCTACTGTCCAAGGGCGTTCAGCCCGATCATGCCAATTCCATGCTGGATTACACGTGGAATTTCCGGTCCGGAGCCTTCGAGTCCTCGACGGGTAAGCTGCTATGAAAAAGCAACTCGACGAACGAAAAGCCCCGTTTGCGTTTTCCTGTGAGGTTCTCCAGGAGGCGTTGAAGACGGACGGCGGGTATCGCCCCATGGTGCTTCGCGGGAAGTGCCAGGAGGGCGATAAGCCGAACGGCAATCGACGTGTATACCCCGATGAACTGTGGGAAGGCGTCGTGCATGACGAGGGGTTGCAGAAACGCATTGCGTCCCGCGCCGTCATCATGGAATTGGATCATCCCAATGACGGCGAAACCCGCTTGGAACGAGGGGCCGCTGTTCTGACGCGCCTGTGGAAAGAGAACAAGGAAGTGTTCCTGGAGGCGGAAGTTCTGGATACCCCTCGGGGAGCGCTGTTGCAGGAGTACGCCCGCAAGAAAGTCCAAATTGGAGTGTCCTCCCGCTCGACGGGAGATGTGGTGCTGCGGGATGGTCTGGAGTACGTGAAGCCGGAAGGGTTTGACTTTGAGACCTTCGACTTTGTGTACCGCCAATCCGTTGCCGACGCCATCCCAGCACTCGTGGAACGTACCATCACGCACAAGCCCAACAAGGAGGAAGACATGGCGAAAGACGCCAGGATGCTGTTCAAGGAAGCCGAGTCCGAAGCCCGGACGATTTTCGGCATCAACCCGAAGAAGGTGGACCCTAAGGCGATGCCCGTCATCTGCGAGCAGATCCTGGATATCCAGTCGGACATCCACGGCCTGCGGGAGATCGACCCCTCGCTCGTCCCCGCCATTGACACCCTGTCGGCCCGGCTGGAAGAGTCCCGCGTGAAGCTGCTGGACCAGGAATTCCCGCCGGAGGAAGAGGAGAAGCCGGAAGTCCCTGAGGCGGAAGTAGTTCCTCCCAAGCCCGCTCCCGTCCCGCCCGTGGAGGAAGAGGAGAAGCCCGAGATCCCCATGGAGGAAGAGGATGAGGACCCCGAGCTTCCGGAGGGATGCGAGGGGGACAAGATGGAAGCCAAGAAGTGGGAATCCAAGCTCTCCAAGATGGACACCAAGCAACTGGTCAAAACCATCCTGGAGATGCGGCAGCGCTACCTCGCCCGGTCGGCGCAGTACACGACCGCTCTCAACCGCGCGTCGGGCATCATCGAGAAGCTCAAGACGGAAGCGGCCAAGGCCGATTCCTACGCCAAGGTCATCGAGGAGATGGTCGGTAGGATCAAGAGCGTCGTGAAGAAGGGGACGGTCCCCATCACGGAATTCCTCGGCAAGCCCAAGGCAGGCAAGCCGCTCGCGGAAGCGGTCCCTCCCACTCCTCCCGCTCCCCCCGTTGAAGAGGAAGAGGATGACCTTCTGACCAGCCTGATCGCGGGTCCGGAGGCCGAGGACAAGCCCGTCGATGAAGAGGAAAATCTGGAACTGGAGCCCGTGGAAGAGGAAGACGATACTTTGGCGATTCCTCAGTCCGAGGGAATGGTGGCGGCGCGGGATCGGTCACTGAGGAACCTGAAAGAGTCAATGAATGGTCCGAGGGGCGTGGAGCTTGCCCTGAAGTCCGTTGCGATGCGCGGCGGCCGGTAGGCCCCAAACCCAACAGTCAGACCACAAGGAGGACGACATGGACCATAAGCAATTGTACGAGGAATACCTGGGAAAACTGGCGCACATCTCCAAGAAGAAGGTGTGGGAGAAGTGGCTGGTCCAGAAGGACGGCAAGACCCCGCTGGAGGGGTGGGATCGGCACATCACGGCCTGCATGCTGGAGAACGAGTTCCGGTACATCAACAACCTGGAAGAGGACGTGCGGGCCATCAACATCGGCTCCTTCGCCAAGTACGCTCTTCCCATCGTCCGGCACACGTACCCCAACCTTATTTCCAAGGACCTCGTGGCCATGCAGCCCATGCCGGGCCCCATTTCGCTCGTGTTCTACCGCGATGTGATCTACGGGAGCAACAAGGGTAGGATTCGGCGCGGCGATACGGCCTTCGGCTCCCAGGTCGGCCACGCCACGGCGGATTCCACATACTCGTCCGAGACGGTTCCCATGGAAGTCCCGGCCGGGTGGGTCGGTGACGGCGGGACCACCTCGTTCGGGTCCTCCGTTCTGTCCTATCACCCCATCCGGCCCGGTTCCGTCGTGGGAGAGACCATCGTGGGCAGCGTGACCGTCCAGTTCCAGGATGACGGCGCGGGTGGAATCGTCGGCCCCGAGATTTCCTCCGGGACCGTCAACTACACCACCGGTGCCATCGCCGTGGTGTTCGCTGACGCCCCTGATTCCCTGGCCAACATCTCCATCTCCTACACATATGATTCCGAAGGCAGCGCCGACACGCCCAGCCTCGAATTCGTCATCTCCTCGGTTCCCGTGCAGGCCATGCCCCGCAAGCTACGGATCGTCTGGTCCGTGGAAGCGCAGCAGGACTACGCCGCGATTCATGGCGGTGACGCAGAGGCCGACTTGGTGGCCGATGTTGGTGAGCAGTTCCGGTATGAGACCGACCGGGAAGTCATCACCGACCTGCTGTCCGTCGCGGATAGCACCTCCGTCGGCGTCTTCGACCTCACCCCCGGCCTGGGCCAGGACCCCCTGACGCACAAGATGCTGCTCCCCAGCAAGTTCATCCAGGCGTCTGGCGTCGTGCACCGCAAGGTCAAGAAGCAGATCGCATCCGCCGTGGTCATGGGCGAGAACGTCTCCAATGAGATCGAGTCGCTCCCCACCTTCAAGGGTGACACGCTCAAGGGCGACGGCGTGATCTTCGTCGGCAAGCTCAACAACCGGTGGGATTGCTACAGGGATCCCGACATGGACCCCAACACCTATCTCGTCGTGGCCAAAGGGACCAACTCCACCGTGGACGCCGGGTATGTCCTGCTCCCGTACATCCCGCTCTACACCACCGCGACGTACGAGCTGGATGACATGAAGCTCCGCAAGGGCCTCATGACCCGGTACGCCAAGAAGATCATCAACAAGAACTACTACGTGAAGGGGCTCGTCACCCAGTCGTAAGGGTAGACCTCCTCATGGAATTCTGGAAAAACGCGAAGTCAAATCCTCGAACCCTCCCGACGCCTCGGGGGGGTTCGATTCTCATTCTTCCTGGCCAGGTGGTTGCGGGGGTCTGGTGGCGGCGCTACGCCGGGGAATTCCTCGTTGGAATGGATTCCGCCACGCCGGAGACCCTCGTATGGTGGCCCAAGACGAAGTTGGACGAGGCGCAGACGATGCCGGAGTACATGGACATTCTGCAACGGCATCGCAACGGGGAGGACATGTCCCTTCCCTATCCGTTGACGGCTGCGCCCGTTTCGACGCCCGCTCCTGTAAGTGTTCCTCCTCCCGTGAAAGTCGCAAAGGTTGCGCCTGAACCTTCGCCGGAACCTGTTCCAGAGCCTTCCCTTGCGGAACCGGTCGTGGAGGCCGCCCAGGAGCCTGTGGGCGCGTCTGAGGCGTTGCCCACCCTCAGTGTGGAATCCATCAAAGAGGAATTGGCCGGTCTGGACATGACCGAACTCCGTGAGGAAGCCAAGAAGCTCGGCGTTAAGAGCTTCGGCGTCTCCAAGGACCTGCTCATCCAGCGTATTGCTGAAGCTACTGCGGCGGAGTAGGGGGGCCTATGGCCACCGCGACGCTGACGGAGACCGCGATTCGGGATTGGGTGCGCCGGAAGCTCGGTGGCAACACGGTAGACTTGGAAATCCGGCCGGACGACTACACGGATGCTTTGCAAGAAGCCGTGGAGAAGTATTTCAAGCACAAGCCGCTCCGGATCATCAAAACCTATAATCAGCCTGCGGACTCGTCCACCATCATCCCTCCGGACGGGTGCAAAGGCTTATCCAACTGCCGCATTGTCCGAGAAACGGAGTTGAGCCCGCTCCGATCCTTGGATGGCGGAGGTCTGTTTGCCCCCATGGGCGTCCGCGTGTTCGCGCCTACCTCCGTGGATCTGCACACGGTAGAGCTATCCCAGAAGTGGCTGGACCTGACGGGGCGCATCCTTGGATCCGATCCGGACTGGTACTATGACTACTACACGGATGAACTGAAAATCGTCTCTCCCGGCACCAGTTGCAAAGTGACCGTGGATTGGTTGCAACCGGGCCTGTACCCCGATGACCTGGAGCGGGTGCCACAGACGGATCACGACTGGATCAAGCGGTATACGTTGGCGGCCGTCAAGGAGCCTTTGGGACGAGCGAGGTCAAAATATGACGCGGTTCCCGTTGCGGGCACGACACTCCAGATGGACGGGGAACGTTTACTCACGGAAAGCAAAGAAGAGCGGGAAGCGCTGATCGAGGAGTTGAAAAATTCCTCTGCGACGCTATTCCCGCGATGGGGGTAGTTATGAAACGCTGGATCACGCAGAAGATCATTGCTTTTGTCCTGCGGCAAATTCGTTTGGAGTTGCGCAATGAGCCCCTCACGGAGGAGTTCATTCGCGTGTACAACGCGGGAGGCAATCTCATATCCTGCGTGCAAGCCGTGACGGTGAAAACCGGCGTGGACTCCGACGATTTGGCGTTACAAGTGGCCACGGACACGCTCAAGGATGTCAAGAAACTTGGGCAGACTCTCCAGATGTACTGTGAGAACCGGCCCTTGCGGGAAGTGGTGCGTCTATCGCAGAGCGTGAAGTTCCCCGCGCACGTGACCGAGTTGGGAGTTCCGCCCAGCGTCGGTGAACTGCTGATCTATCTCTTGGAGAAGCGATAGTGGTTCTGTGGGATAAGTTCGCTGAGACGCACACGGCGTCCATGGCGTTGTCTGACGTTGAGGATGCCGTAACCTCCATGGACAGTGCTTGGGAGGAGTTGGCGAACGCCCTGGTGCAGCAACAGGCGGGGCATGGATTCCGCCGGTGGGGGCTTCAGGATGAATTTGACCATCTCTACACGGCGGCCAAAGACTTCAAGGAGAAACTGACGGCGTTCCGTGTGAAGTTGGATGCCAAGGTTGAAGAACTGCAACAGGAAGTCGATACCTTGGACGATGAGGAGTCGTAGTGCTATACGAGCGGGAGTACGCGGAGTTCTGCTGGTATGCCAAGGTAACGGATTACGGAACCCGCTTGGAGGAGTTCTCTCTACCCGTGCCCGTCGCATTGAAAGCCAAGTTCAATTTCATCAAGACGCTGGCCGTAGAGACGGGAACCAGCGTAAAGGACCTGGTGAAGGGGTTCCTGGACAAAACGGTATTTGCGCTGTTTTCTAAGATCGGTTGGGATATCAAGAAGCTATGGGACGTGCTGAAAAAGGGCTTTGAAGCCTATAAAAACGTTTTGGATGCCATCGCCGACTACGTAGCCAAGAGCGGAGTAGGGAAGTGGACCGGAGAACGGCTGGAGGCATTAGACCAGTTTCTTAAATCCCACCCGAAGACCAGAACCTTGGCGGGCGTGGCCGTCGCTGGCCTCCTGATTTACATTTGGCTGAACATGGCATTCACGGGGGATGTCAAGTATGATTTTGACCTGACGGACGCCGTGAAGGCGCTGACCGGTCAGTTCTCCCTATCGGCGTTATTTGCGGGTACGGATGGGGTGAAGCTCCTTCTGCTCTTGGCCACGGGCCTCCTGGGGGCTTCGTTCCCCTGGCCCGGCCCAACGTCGGCTAAGTTCCTCGTGGCCGTGGTCCGTGGTATCGCCTCCTGGGCCAAACAGCGCTTTGGTAAGTTGGAGCCCGGCGCGGAGGCAGCACAGGCGGAGTCCGTGTCCTTGACGGCGGATATCCTCCTGCTGTGGGGATGACATGGGACGCTTTCGGGGGACGATTCCCGCCAAACTGGCCGCATCAAGTACGGACAGGGAGTTTTTCAGCCATGTCGTGATGGACGCATGGAAGACGTTCTTTAAGAAAATTGAAATCTGGAAGTGGAAGAATACCCCTGATGAGGCGAGTAAAATCTACTTGGAGTCTCCTGACCGCATATTGTATAGCGCCTATTCCGTGGAAGGGTATGTAGACGATAAACCCGGTTGGGATCCGAACTTGACCAAGGCCGGAATGGACTCCACGCGGGAGTTGAAGTGCCATTTCAGCGTGGACATGTTGCGCGAGATGAACGTGGAATGGCCGTTGATCGGGGACCTACTGGTCATTGACGATCAGTACTACGAAATCAAAGACACGGACCCCATGGACAACTTCGCCAACCAGGAATACCAACTCATCTACTCCGTCTTCATGCGGCTCTATCACCATGACAAGGTCAATCCCCCCCGCCGGGGTCGGAGCGTCCGATGACTCTACGGGTGCGGTCCACGGTGGCCACCACGAATCCAGTGACCGTCCACCTCAATGTCTTCAAGAAGAAAGGCATGGTGCTGTCCCGAATCGTGGCCATGAAGATTGCGCAGGCGCAGGCTGAGGAGGTCAAGAGCGTCATCGACACGCAATTGTACCGGTGGAAGCCCTTATCCCCGAAGTATCTCCAGTTCAAGGAACGCAACCGGTTGGATCTTCGGAAGCTGATCGCGGGAGGGGATTACGTCAGAAGTATTTCCGCCCGGTGGACGACCAAAGATCGCATTGTCGTCGGTCCCCTGCGTCGGCGGCACCAGAATCCCCTCACGGGCCGGTATGACGGCCCCATGTTGCCCAAGATCGCCCGATGGATGGAGTTTGGCGTTCCGTCCCGCAATATCCCAGCACGTCAAAGCTGGCGGCCCGTGGCGGCGAAGATCAAACGCGAGATGGCTAAGACCTTCCGTCGATTTCAAAAGGACGTGCTAAAGCCGATCCGGGACGACGTGCGCAAGGGCGTCAAGTACAAGAGGAAGAACTCATGAGCCCCCAAGTGAACGTAGTTCCTAATCCGATAGGGTCCGTGGATGCTCTATTGCAGACGTATTTCACGCTGACCCTACCCTCAGCGAAGGTGACCGTCGTCCCCGTCATGGTCGTTCCAAGGCCAGAATTGGCGTATCAAAAGGACGTGGACCCGCAAAATAGCTTTCTGCTCCCGGATAATGAGGCCGACCGGTTGCGGTTCCCGTCGCTGACCTTGCAAAAGTCCTTTGGATTTGACCTTTCTGAGGGGGAGAGCAACGCGCTATTACGTGATTTGGAACTGTCCCGTGATGGGAACCTGATGAAGGTGGTCCAGATTCCCCGGTGGATACGAGTCCCATACCAGATGGACTTTGAAGCCAAGTGGCACAGGGACATCAATGAATTTATCGTGCTCTTCAATCAGAAGTTCCCACGAAAGGTCATATCGTCATCCATTGAACTTCCGGACCATCCGGGCCGGTGGCGAGTTGACATTATTTGGGAGCCTCCCTTGGTGGACAACTCTGATTTAGAGGGCTTGGAGCAGGAGCGCCGTCTGCGCCTGACTGCATCGTTGCAGGTGGAGATGCCGTTACAGTTTACACCGGAATGGGCGCGCACCGTCCGCAAGGTGCTTGTCGATGCGTACGTTCAACAACCTGGCGACGCCGAGCCTACCTTGGTCGCCGAGATCGTTCTCCAGGAGGGTTGAGCCTTGCGCTGGGGCCGAATCTTCCAAACCCGAGGGTGTCAGAACAGAGAACCAGACTGCCGAACTATGGCATGAGGAGTCATGATGAAGATCGTCCTGAATCGTTTGAACCAGGCAATGAGCGTCGTGTTGCGCGGGGGACAAGTCCTCCGCCTCAAGGCGTATGGTCGGAGCGATCCTATTCCCAACGAGGAATTTGTGCCGGAGTCGTACAAGAACGTCGCCAACAAGCGCATTCTCATTCAGGACGTTCCCGACGTTCCCGGAACCGCTCCCGCCGAGGACTCCCCCAAACCGGCCGCGTTTAACCGCGCGGGCCGCCGCGCCGGACGTTAAGGAGACCCCATGTCTGTACATGTCAGCCCTGGAATTTACACCACAGAACGGGATCTCTCGGCCTATGTGGCCAATCTGTCCACGTGCATCTTCGGCGTCGCCGGGGAGTTTGAAAAGGGGCGTACGGACAAAATCACGGACATCACCAACGTTCTGGATTTAGCGTTAGAGTTTGGCAATGTGAATCCTAATTATCTGGCCACCTACGCCGTCATTGCGTACCTGCGGAACGGGAAAAACGCCAAAGTGCTACGCACCACCGGAGCTGCCGCCGATGAAGCACGGATTATTGTGACGGCTGGAGCCACGCCTGGATCGCATACCGGCACCGTGGCGGGGCCGTTTACGCTCGTGGCGCACGTGGACGCGCAGGCCGCGACGTTCACGGGGATCGAGGCGGAGAACTTCAACATCTCCACCGGCGTGAATGACAAGTTCCTGGTGGCCATTGTTCCAGATCCCGGCGCGTCGCCCTATACGGTCACGTTGACCGCTGGCAGTCGAACGGCCGCGCAAATCTGCGGTGAATTGAACGCTGGATCCGCTGGACTAACGTTTGCTCCCGATGGAGGCAAGATCAAGGTTACACACAATACTACGGGCGCGGCCGCCACGTTCACGGTTACCGCCGTCGCCAACGATTGCTATACCACGTTGGGATTTACAGCAGCCGTCGGCGTGGCAAAGGCGGGCGCGGATGTCATCGCGGGGACGGATTACATCAAGTTGGTCATTGACACGGGTCACACAATCACTGGTTACCTCGGCGGCGGGACGCTGACGGCGTCGCAGGTTGCTACCGCTATCAACGCTCTGACGGATTTCAGCCTGTGGGGCCTGGCGGAAGTTGTCAACAACAAGATTAAGATTTCCTCCTTGACTACAGGTGCGGCCTCTAACCTCACCATGCATGCCGATTCCCTTTGCGAAACCGCGTTAGGATGGGATAATGTCACGTACACCGGCGTGGCCTCCGGCGGAACGGCGTTTACCGCGTACGCCTATTCCAAAGGCGTCTGGGCCAACGGGTTCCAGGTCGTCACGTCTGCGGGCAGTATTTCCAGCACATTCAAGTTAACTGTCAAGGATACAGGCGGGAATTCCCTTTACGTCGCGGACGTGCTGGACATGGACCCCACATCCCCGTATTTCATCATGAAAAAGATCTCCTCGCATTACATTGAGATCGACATGACGGGATCCACGTTGACAACTCCTACGTTGGGGACCTTCACCCTGGCCGCCGGTGTGGATGCAGCGGCCTTGGACGCGGATTTCGTCGCGTCCCTCCAGGCGTTCACTAATGTGGACCGCGTGGATGTCAATCTTCTGGCTGTCCCCGGCGAGTACGCCCATGCCGTCGTCACGGAACTGCTGACCATCGCGGAGACACGGGGTGACTGCCTGGCCCTGATTGATCCTCCCATCGGCTTTGACGTGTCGGAAGTGATCGACTGGCACAACGGCTGGTTGGCCCCCAACAGTTCGCATGTCGCCTATGACTCGTCCTACGGCGCGCTATTCTGGCCGTGGTTGAAGGTCCAGGACTACACGAACAAGCAGGAAGTGTGGGTTCCGCCGTCCGGCTTCGTCGCGGGAGCCATCGCCTACACCGACTTCAACGCCGAGGTCTGGCAGGCTCCCGCCGGTCCCGTCTACGGTCGTCTCATCAACGTGATGGAACTGGAATTCGAGGCGGATCAGGGGGACCGGGATCTCCTGTATGGGAACGGCAACGCGGTCAATCCCATCATCGCTCCCCCGCGTCATGGCGTAACCATCTTCGGTCAGCGGACGCTCCAACGCGCCCCGACGGCCATGGATCGGATCAACGTCCGCCGGTTGCTCCTGTACCTCCGCAAGACGATTGCTGCATCTTCCTACCTGCTGTTGTTCCAATTGGACGATGCCGTGACCTGGCGGCGGTTCAAGGGGTTGGTGGAACCGTTCCTGGAGGGCGTCAAGAACCGCCGGGGGTTGAATAGCTACGCCGTCAAGTGTGACGCGGCCACCAATCCCCCGGACGCCATTGCCCGGAATGAAATGCACGGGGTCATTATCTTGGACCCCACGCGCGTGGCGGAAATCATCCAGATCGACTTCGTGGTCACGCCCTCCGGCGCGGACCTGAACGAGTTCACTATCTAATGGCCTTCATGAACCCCCTCTCCGTCGAGACCCTCTCCCCCGGCAACCGGGGGGGAGTGGTCTTTTTCTGAGGGGACAATAAAGGAGTCACTCATGTCAAGAATGGACGCGGGGCACTTGGTTTCCGGCGGGAAGTTTGAACCGCAGCGCTCGGGGCATTTCGAGTTGGAGTTCGACGGCTTTCCGGGAGGGGACACGCTCAAGCTGATGGTCAAGAGCGCCTTCACTCCCTCGGAGTCCAATGAAGTCATGTCCATGCCGTACATGAACACCTTCTCCAAGTACCCCGGCATGGTGACGATTGAGGAGGGGGAGATCGTTATCCGGGACTTCGTGGACCAGGACTCCTTTGACAAGGTGATCCAGTGGCGGAAATCGGTATACGATCCCGAGACGGGCGCAATTAAGTCCAATGACCAGTATAAGAAAAACGGCTATCTGTTGCTCGTGTCCAGTGACGGCAGCATAGAGCGCAAGTTCAAGCTCATCAACGCCTGGCCGTCTGCTATAGGCTCCGTGGCACTGGAACACGGAAGCGCTGAGGAAATCGGCATCCCCGTCACCATCGCCTTCGACAAGTTCATCAAGGAGGCATAATCCCCACCGTAGAGACATTGTTTCTTCCCACGCTTACTTCCGACAACCGACGATAGAGACCCGACGGAGAGAAAAATAACTGAAGGAGAACACCATGTCGGAAGTGAAAATTGTAACCCCCTCGCTCAACAAGGAAACCAGCCGGTTCGGCCCCACGGAGATCCGCCTCCCCTCTGCGGGATTGTTTTACGGGGGGCAGCCTCCGGACGGCATCGTAACCGTCACTCCCATGAAAACCCGGCATGAGCGCCTTCTGGCGTCGGTCACGAACGATACCATGTTCAAGACAATGCTCCAGATTTTCAGCGAATGCACGGATCTCCCGTTCCCGCCGAACGAGCTGCTCCTGATGGATGTCATGTACCTGATGGTGGTCCTGCGGTCCATCAGTCTGGGGCACGACATTGAGCAGACTATGATCTGCCCCCGGTGTGAGAGCAAGTACACGCATTACATGCGGTGGCCCGACGACCTGGACACGCTGGTGGCCACGGAAGAGGACAAGCCGCCGTTTTACACCGTGCTCCCCGTGTGCGGCAAGAAATTCGGGTGGCGCTACCTGTTCGGTAAGGATGAGCCGGAGATCACCAAGCGCGTGCGCAAGATCATGGAGGACGCGGCCCAGGAACGGGACCCTGAGGCGCGCAAGAAAGCCCTGGAGGACCTCAAGAACATCATCATGGTCGTGCGTATGGCGCAGGCCGTGGTCAGCATCGACGGCGAGGACATGAGCGCCAATTTCTCCATGCGCCGAAAGATCGAGGTTCTGGACGACCTCGTGATGTACGACGCGCAGTTCCTCGAAACCGCCATGCGGGACAAGCAATTCGGGTTTGTGATGGAAACCGTAGCCGTGTGCCCCGAATGCGGGCATGAGACCCGGCAGGACGTGCAGCCGTCCGCGGAGTTTTTTCGGCCCAAGATCAACGTGGGAGGATATTCTCGAACAGGAATTCCTCCTGAAAATGGGGGGAAAGCTACAACTGACGGAAATCGAGGAGATGACCATCGCCCAGCGCCAGTGGTGGATGGCCAGGCTGGATAAGTACGCGGATGAGGTCGCGCACATGACGAAAGGGAAATAATGGCCGCCGACACTGAACTGCTCGCCATGCAATACGTGTATTCGTTGAAGGACGATATGACCCGTCCTTTGAAGAATATCGGCGACCGTTGGGAGCGGTTCAAGAAGCGGATCGTGTCGGCGGAAAAGGCCTCATCCACATCCGTTGGCGTCACCGAGAACACCATTAAGAAGTGGGGGGACGCCTTCAAGCAGTTCGCCAAGAAGGAGCAGGCGGACGAGGTAGCCGGGCGGTTGAATGTGCTGATCCGGAACATGGAGAAAATCGGGAAGGAGCAAGGGGAGACGGCCATGATCCGCACGGGGCGTCGATGGATTGACGCCCTGATGCCCAAGGCCTCGTCGGCGGAAAAATCCGGGTTCCTGGAAAAGGTGCTATCCGCCAAGGACATGCGGCGAAAAGAAGTGGAGTACAAGTTGTTTGTCCGCAAGGCTATGCGCATCACGGATAGCTGGGTAGCCCAACTGGGCTCCATCGCGGGCATGTTGGCCTTCGGCGATGCCATTGACGACATGGCGGACCTCCAGAATACTATGGCAGGTGTCGCCGCGTCTGCCAAGGGCGTGGAGGTGGGGGCTGCGGGCATTAAAGCCCTCACCGACCAAGCCGTTAACCTGGGAGCCAAGCTCAAAGTAGACTCCGCCCTCATCGGGGAGTTCTTTGGTGCGTACGCCAAGTCAGGGATCGCGGCCGATCAACTGGATACCTTGACCTCCAGCGGAGTGAAATATGCTAAGGTTTTCGGCATGGGCAACGCGGAAGCGGCGGAATTCATCGCCAATCAGGTGCGGATCAACCGCTTATCCCCTGAGGGCATCAACCGCATTGGATCCGCCATGCTCAACGTCGCCAAGGCCACAGGGGAGTCCACGACGGAATTGATGGGCTTCCTGGGACAGGCGCAAGATTACGTCAAGCGCTTCCGAGCCGGGGATCTGCGGGAATCCGTGCAGAAGCAACTCCTGGCCGTGCGTGGACTCTTCGGGCAAATCGGCGTGGGAGAAAGCGACATTCTGGACATGCTCCAAAAAGTCGGGGACGCCGCTGACGTGGACGGGCATAAACTGCTCGGCATCTACGCCCCCTTGGGGGGAATGTCCGCCCGCGCCGCGCGTGAGGCTATCAATTCCGGCAAGGGCATTGACAAAGCCATGACGGCGCTGGTTAAGGGGATGGCACGCAAAGCCAAAGGGATGAATGCGGGGATGATTGACAACTACGCCCGAATGACCGGAAGCAGCGCAGATATGCTGAGAACTCTGCGCAACGCTTCCGAGGCTGAGATTGACAAGATCGCCAAGTCCATGACGGAGGCGAACGGAAAAACTGATACTTTGGACACGACCTATGATAGTTTCCGAGGCACTGTCTCTGATTTGAAAGACCAGCTCAAAGCCCTGTGGAAGAACGTCATTGGAAACTTTGTCCTGCCCGTGTTATCCCCGTTGATTGCGGGGTTAAAGCTGGCCTTGAAGGTGACGGAACCATTCTTTGCCATTGTCTCCAAGATTCCAGGGCCCGTCAAGGCCGCCGCCGTTGCCCTCGTTATGTTATCCGGCGCGTTGTCAGGGGTTGGGATTGCCAGCACAATTACCGACAAACTTAGCGGATTTCTTGGGATCGCTAAGAAAATACCTGCTGTTGGAAAGGTCCTGGACAAGCTCTCGGGCATATCTCCTGGAGGATTTCTGGGATCCATCTTAGGGAAGGGTAAAGGGGGCAAAGTCTTGGGGCTTTTCCAGAGCGCCTTATCCCCTATTTTGAAATTTCTCCCTAAAATAGGGCTTAAATTAGGCCTGCGATTATTGGGAGGCATCGGAATTGCATTCCTGGCGTTTGACTTGGTGAAACTTTTCAACAAGTATGTTCTGCGGCCACTGATTGAGAAACTTGGTGGTAAGGAAGCATTGGCGGCATGGGACAAGTTCCTCGGAAAATTGGCAGCCCCGTTTAAGGCCCTGTGGTCGTCTTTGAAGTCTGGTTGGGTACTCTTCAAAGATAATGTCCTGCAAGGCTTACAGGAGGCATGGGGGCCCGTACGAGAAGGGTTTAAAGAGGTGATGGACGCTTTAAAGCCTTTGATTCCCGCGTTCAAGGATCTTTGGTCGGCTATAGTGGATATTTTCCAAGAAATTGGGCTGTTTAAAAGTAAGGGTGAAGGTGCGAAGGTGTTTTTTGAGTACGTGGGAGCTGCCGTCGGATTACTGGTTAAAGTTCTTGGGAAAGGGTTGGTTCTTCAACTGAAATACGTGGCGTTTAGTCTTAAAATCGTAGTAAAAGTGTTTCAAGCCGTGATAAAAGTCATTACTTGGCTTATAAAAGCCGAAAAATCCGTAATTCGGTTCTGGAAAACGCTTTTTACAAGTCCGGTAAGGGCGTTAACAGGATTATCCAAAGGGGTTAAAGGGTGGGTGGGACAGTTCCTATCCGGCCTGCAAGGCATCGCGCAAAAGATTGCAGCCTTTGTGCAGGACACGTTCATCAAGCCCATTCAGGCTATTGGCAACCGTATTTTAGAGTTCTTAGGACTAGACAAAGTGTTGAAAGCCCTTGGAGCCGTGGCACAATTTGCAGGCGGCATCCTTGGCCGGTTCCTAGGGGGAAAGGCAGCTCCGCAAGCCGCTCCACAGGCGGTTCCTGTAGGCAAGGCGTTAGTTGCTGGAAAGGAAAAGAAACCCTACGCCACCACATTGGACGTGTCGCAACAACTTCTCATGGAAACCCGTGAGCAGAACAAGCACTTGAAAAGCATCCTGGTAGCAAATGAAAAGAACAACGACCTGGTAGAAGCGGACACGAAAGACAAGAAGGCACCTGCTTCGGCGGCGCGGCGTAACTCCGGGTATTCTCGAACTATGCCCGCATACGCGCCCCAAGACTTGTCATCGGTGCAGTCATAGCTATGCCCTTCTTCCCCACTACCGGTGATTCCGCATCCTCCAACGGGGTTACCTTTCCCGTTCCGAAGTCTTATTTGCAAATCGTCGGCGGGGTGAAAATTCCCTTTCAGTTCAAGCCCAAAGGACTGTCTGAGTCCAACTCCGCAGCCTATAGCGCGTCTGAAATCATCGGCCGTAGCGCACCCATTCAGGGGTACAACAACTCCGGCCCTCGCACCATAGGTGTGACCTTCATCTTCTTTGCCGACCCCAAAGACTCCAAAATAGACACAGCGAAGATTAAGGACTACGTGTGGAAGCTGCAATCCACGCTATACCCCGACCATAGCAACGGTGCGGGTACGCCCCCCCGTTGCATTCTTAAAATTGAGAATTGGTTGAAGATGACCGGCGTCATCACGTCGTGGAACGTGGACGTGCCGGATGACACCCCGTGGGACTTGGACGCACGCCTGCCTATGCACGTTGAGATCACCTTGCAAATTATGGAGATTCGTGACTCCTCCATCAGTTACAAAGAAGTGCAAACGGGAGCACATCAAAAGTGACCAACGAACTTCCCGTTCAGGCGGCGTACTACCGGGATCGTCTAAAGGAGATGAAATCCCTGTGGTACGTCGTAGGCCTCGTCCAGGATAGCGGAGTCTTGTACTATGAGGTTCCGACGATTCCAGCTATCGCGTCAAATCCTGACGACGAGTTTCACATTATCAAACCGAATGAAGTAGCGCGGTTGGATAAGTTGGCGTACAAGTACTATCTGGACGATACGCTGTGGTGGGTGATTGCCGTGGCCAATGCGATATTCTTCCCCATGGACGAGACTCCCGTTGGGACGGTGCTTCGTATCCCCTCCAAGCGGGTCGTATACGCGGAGATCATCCGATGACCAATTTACGTGGCAGCACCGCCTATGTCCCGCAGCCGTTCTTAGCCTACGCGGAAGTAAAGTTGGGTAGTCTGTACCTATCCAGCTTCGGATCACGCCCACAAATGCTGTTAAGCCTTACCCATGTGCGGTCCATGGAGGATCAGGGAAACACTGTCGCAATTCGGGTTTCGGACAGCGAGTGGACCCGTGTGGAGGCGGAGTTATTTGGGGGGGATCGTATTCTGGAGTTCCGGTATGGGTATGTCGGGGGACTGATGTCTCCATGGTACAAGAGTTCTGCGGACGTGGATTGGAAGCCGGACATAAAATCGGAGGGGAAAGAGATTGAAATTTCAGGGATTTCCCAAATCTTCCTCTCAGGTCAAAGCGAACTAAAAACACGGGTATGGCGGGATAAAAGCATCAATGAGATTGTGTCGCAAATTGCGGTAGAGAACGGCTGGAAGACAGACGAACGAACCAAACGCTGCGCGGCGATGATGGATCGCTGTCAAGGACTGCGTGGGACACAAGCGGAAATGCGCGTCTACAACCAGTCCAATATGAGTGACCTGGACTTTGTCAAACACGTCCTTGCCCCGGAATCCGTGGATGAGGAAAGCGGCCGATCCGGGCACACCGTTGCGTTTGAGGATGATACGAAAACCCTTATATTTAGGCCTCCAGCTTATGAGGAATCTCCTAAGAGAGAGTACACGTGGTGGAACAACAAAGAGACCCCCGTTTTGAATTGGGTAACACAATTCCAAGGAGCCATGGCCCAAGGCATTGGAACGGGGGGAGCTGCGATTGAAACCGCAACCATCAATAGTGTCACGGGAAAGGCGGAGGTCTACCGGGTCAGCAATAACGAAAACACCAGCACCAAAGTTACTACAGGAGGACGCCAGCTCAATCGCTCCAAAGACGCCAGTAATTTAAAACTAGTTCAACCGGCCCAACCAAATCCGGTCGTGACACAGGCACGTGCTACGGAATTATGGGTTTCGATGATGGACATGGCATGCTATGAGGCGACCATGATTTTAATGGGAGATCCTACTATCAAAGCCAATGAGACTATAAAAGCAAATATCTTCTGCGGAAACGGTGCTTTGGATCACACATCTGGAATCTACCTTATAAATGAAATTACAGATACCATAACGCCGGGAACATTCGAGACTACGCTGACCCTGTTGAAAAACGGCTCGCATAGTGGACAGGAGCCTACGGTAGGTCGGGTGAACGCATGACGATTGCTAAGGGGCAGCGCCGGTTCCGGCATAACGTAACACAGCAAAAGATTGTTGGCCCTGGAGGTCAACTCTTTGTCATGGTGCGCGGAGTAGTGGAATTCAACGCAGACCCTCTGGGACTCAAGCGGTGCAAGGTCCGGGTTCCGACGCTTCATGGGTTCGCCGACGAAGGCCGTATGACCACCGAGGACTTGAAATGGGCGGTTCCAGGGATTTGCGCCCCGTCGGGAAACGACTTTGGGGAATTTCTTGTTCCTCCCGTTGGAACAGCGGTTATGGTGTTATTTGAGGCTGGGAACCAAGAGAATATTGTCTACATGGGTGCAAATATTAGTATCCAAGAAGTGGACGATGTGACCTATCTTGCCACAGACGAGCTCCCTGAGACCGAAGGAGACATGATCGGGGAGAACCGGACGCCTTGGCATGCCCCCGTCGGGCAGGACGCCCCAGAGGAAACAAACCGGAATAAGAACTTTGTCCCTTCAACCTTGGTCCTGTACAAGAGTCCCAAGGGAGCACTGTTTCTCATTGACGACCGGGATGAGGCGGAAGCGGTTGAAATTCTGGACCGTTTGGGGCAGGGTCTTAAAGTTTCCGGCCGCATCAGCACCGTCGCCAATACGGGGAATGCGTTCCGCCGTCATGACGCGGAGATACCGGACTACGCCAACAAAGAGGGAGCCGTTGGTCCGAAGTTGCCTCTACAGGGGGGTGAAGTTCTTTTGTTTGACTTCCTGGGGCAAGAGATCGCCCTACGATCCTTCACGGGGAACAGAGGCTTGGAAATTGTTCTTCGGGAACCTAATGGAGACCAAGAACTTCTTATTCACGCCAATCTTTCCCGAGGGGAATTCCGCATCGAAAACACTCTACAGGGAGTGCAACAATTTGGCATCCGCGCTGACGCCAACCGGATGCGCCTCGCCGCCACGGAAGTGACTATCGTCGGCGAGCGCACGACATTGGAGGGAGACGTGGCTGTTCGGGGCAATGTCTACGTAGACGGGGACGTGCGAGGAACCGGGGACCTAATGGTCCATGGAGAAATGCATGGACATTAATGCGACGATCCGCGAACACCTCACTCCTTCGGCGGCTCTGCCCTACAAGCTGTACAGGGTTGTCCTGGACCAGGGGACGGGTAACGCCACCCTACAGCCCGGCGTAGATCTGAATCTATACGATAGCGCCGTGGACCGCTTGGACGGCACTGGAGGGTGGGTCAACATCAGCCGGAGTACCATTGACACGGTGGAACTGGACAACGTGCAAACAGGCAACATCTACCAATGTGAAGTAAAAGATATTTCTTTGACTAATTGCCGAATTGAATTCCGGGACTGCAAGATCACGGGCACAATCATGATACGCGGAGGCCGAGTGACCTTCACGGGATGCCAGTTTGCCCCGGCCAGCGCATCGGACCCGTTTTATACATTGGATGATTATTCCACGGTAACCGTGGAAGGATCTCCGCAAGACGACAGGCTGTACGGGCGCTTGGCCTCCGAGACACGCTTTCCTCAGGACACGGTACAGTTTCTGTCTACTCAGGCGGGGACCCTGTTCACGGTTAAACACGCGCGCTTGCACATGAACAGCGTCGGGGAGTGTCAGGTCAACGGGTTGATTCTCGACGTGGAAGCGGACGGATACATGTTGGTGGAGAATGTCTACGGGACGTGGATGTCCCAGAATGGCGGCGTGCGCAGCAAGGGAACCCTCGTCGGACGGAACCTCTCCACGTTGGCGTGTCAAGAGGGGTGGGTCATTGAATGCCTGGAACGTGGCGTGATCGCCTTGGACGGTGTTACGGATATCCTCCAGTTGGGCACTTACCCCGCCGCGATCAACATGGATCAAGGTCGGTTGGAGCTACGCAATGTCAAGCAATTCGTCAAGGGGACCGGAGGCTCCATTCAAGCCACCAATCAGTCGGAAATTACACTGGAGAATATCTCCACGGAGGGTGGGTTTATCAAGGGCATGTCCGTGGCGGATTCCACCGTAAAGGCACATAACATTAAGACCACAGAATCAGCGGGACAATGGATGGTGGCACAGGATAGCGACCTTACCATTGACACCGTGGATAACCTGCAAGCCGTGGGGCCCGCGTTCGAGTTGACGGGGACTACTCTGCGCTTGGACAATGTGAAGGCCAACGCGGAATTGACGGATTCCTTTATCAAGATCCTGGATGGTGACTGCACGGTTATTGCAACCCGTATGGGAACGTTGTCCGGCACCAAGCACTACATGGAGGTGGTGGGGGGCGGGAACATTCACCTCAGTCATCAGGGGGGGACGTTAAATTTCGCAAGCGCTGGATTGATTAAGATTCTGTCCTGTTCCTCGGCCACGGTGCGCTTGGACGACACAACGGTCAATTGCTTGGGGCCCTACGTGTATATGGGAGTGCAAACCACACTGACTGAGAGTGGGATGACCGTCAACGCCACGGGTGCTTTGTGGGAAATGGGCGCAACCGGGTCCGTGGCCATCTATGGAGGAATGTACACCAGTTCCGGCACGGCGTTTAAGACCTTTCAAGGTTCCCTGCGCGTGGAGAAGGCGACTATTACGGCGTCCAGCGATTCCAGTACGCTGACCAACCTTGCCGCCACGTTCCGGGAGGCGACGTTAACTCTCACGGGAACGGTTACCCTGAATGCCGCCGCTATCCACAGCGAGGACTCCTCAATCACGGCCACAGCGTACACGGTTTCTGGTGCCAGCCGCATGCAGTCCCAAGGGGACACATGGGCGGGAGATTGGACGTTGACCGAAGCCTTGCGCGTCCATGCCTTAGATTCCACCTTTGATGCTTTTGAGGGCGATGGTCCCTTGGTCGCCCACGCAGTATCTATTACGATCAGCGCAAGTTCCGTTGCCTCGGCCCAAGGGGTGTTCGTCGCGTGTACAGGCTCCTTTACCGCCTTGGATAGCGGGGACCTCCTTTTAGTCGGAACCGCGTTGACGGTGACGGCGACGAGTGCCGTGAAACTGGTCTACCTTGGGGACGTGCTTCCTGATAATTCTCTTGGAATTGGAGTATCCGCTGGAGTGTGTGAAGTAGGATCAAAAATATCCTCAACAGAATTTTACGGCGTCTTGGCTGATACTGCCGCGCAGACGGCAACAATAAAAGCTACGGATGACTTTGCGTACATCACCGACAAGGCCGGATCCAAAGCGCGTACATTGGCCATCGGTGGCGAAGCCACGCACGAGTTGGTATAACATGACCCTACAGAGAGAAATGGTAGGCGTTGACGCTGTGTTTTCATATTCCCTTGGAACTGTTACAGTAATCACTGTTGGAGCAGCCGTAAATTTAAAAATGTCAGACTCGGCCGGAGCCGGTATCCAAACAGCAGTTAAACACGCCGGGCCTGGTAATCAGACAGGAGATACTGTGTTTCAATGGGTCCGTGGGATTGTGTCTGGACAGTACACAGCAGACTACTCCACACTCCAAGATGTGACCGCGACAACCCCTACGGGCACGAGTCGTATTGTTACCGTAGGAAGCACGTTAGTTAAATTTTCAGGTAGCGGGGGCGCGCCCGATACCATCGTAATCCCAGCACAAGCATCCTGGTCGGCTGGATTTCATGACAAGAACTTAGCGGAGGGGAGCTAATGTCCTCAAACTTCATGGACTCCTTGTCCCGGATTGGGAAAGGCATCAAATTGCCGTTCACGTTCTCCCAACGTGGGAATGTTCGGGGTACGGCGACAGATACCAGCTTGGACAAAATCAATGACGCTATCAAAATGATTCTGCAAACTTCCTTGAGTGAGCGATTCATGAATAATGAGTGCGGCTCTCTCCTCGATGAATGTCTCTTCGATTTTATTGACGAAGCGGGGCGGGATTTGATCTATCTGTACTCCGTCGAGGCGTTGCAGCGCTGGGTGCCAATCATTTCCGTCACGGGAGCGACTTTTCTGGTGGACGCGGAGAATAATGCCACTGCACTCGTCATCGAGTACACAGTCATCGGAACACCGGTATCCGGAACATATACCTACCCCTTCCAACAGGGGGCGATGCCGACGCAGGACCTGATTACCGGCGAGAACTACGCCAACGTGGTGCGTTAAGGAGATCCCCATGGCAAACGCAAAACTATCCCTCCTGGCCAGAGACTTCGGGAAGATCCGCGAAGAGGCAGTGACTCAGATCCCGAAGCTCACGGACCTCTGGACGGATTTCAATGAATACGACCCCGGCATGGTCATTTTGGAACTCCTGGCAGGCATGATGTCTACAATGCAGTTTTACGCCGACAACAACGTCGGGGAATGCTTCCTCATGCAGGCGAGACAGCGGAAAAACGTCAAACACCTATGCCGGGGCATTGCCTATGAATTGAAACCCCCCTACTCCGCCGTCGGAACGATTCGTCTGACTAATACCTCGGGGGGGCCGGTAAGTTTCTCTAAGTACACACACGCCGCGCAGACCGTGGAAACCGTCACGTCGCTCCCGTTCGTTATCCCCGTGGACGTGGCCGTTCCCGCCAACTCCTTCCTGGACGTGGACGTGGTTCAAGGAACCTTGGTGACGCACGCATTAACTTCGGACGGAAGCACGGCCAGCCAAAGTGTATTACTGTCCGAGACCGTACCCCCTCGCGTCAAAGACATAGCCTACAACGGCATTGACATTTGGTGGGGGGCGGATCAATGGACGCGGGTTGACTCTCTGGTGGGTTCCGGCGCATTGGACAAGCATTTTGAGGTCTATCTGGATGATGAGGACCGCTTTTACATTGTGTTTGGCGATGGCATCTTTGGCGCGATTCCTCCGGCGGGAGCCGGGGTCGCCTATTATCTTCGGACGGACGCCAGTTCCGGCAATGTCGGGGCGGGTAAAGTCGCCGCATTATCCCCCGCAGTTTCGGGGCTGACCTGCGCCAACGCAGAGGCGATGACGGGGGGACGCGCGCAACAGACCATCGAAGACGCCAAGCGTCAAGCGCCTCCGCTAATGGCCTCCCTCAACCGCGCCGTGGCGACTCCCGATTATCGGTACTGGATTCTGGAGAATCCCAGCGTCGTCAAGGCCGTCGTGTGGGGGGAACAAGAGGAACTCCCCCCGAACTACGACATGATGAATCGGGTGCAGTTCTCCATCGTCGCCACGGGAGACTCCGATCCGGAACCCGTTGCCGTGGCGGTGGTGGCCGCCTTGGAATCGAAACGAGTCATGGACGTGTCCATGGTGCATGTCGTTCGGCACTGGGCGGAATTCAACATGGCCATGGACCTCTACGTTGGCTCTCAGTACAGCAAAGCCGGTGTAGAAACCGCCGTGCGCGCGGCCGTGCAAGCATACTTCGCCTTGGACGCCGTTGACTTTGGGCAGGATATCTACCCTGGGGAATTGTACAAAATTATTCTAGCCGTGGAGGGTGTCCAAAGTGTAGTGATCACGGCGCTGCAACGCTCGGCGTCCAAGTTCATTCCCGACCCCTACATTGATACCTCTTCCCTTATTCAAACCAAAGCACTCCACCGCTGGGAGATTCCCAAGCTGCGCGCTACGCCGGAGCCTATAGCCATCACCACGCACACGTACGGTGACAGTCCTGCGCAGGACGCCTTGTCGAGGTTTGTCTGATGTCCTGGACGTTTTGGAATAACCTGTTTCAGTACCTGCCTCAGGTTGCGCGGGAGGAAGAGAGCACGGGACTAGAGTTTAATCTCTACAGCGAGCACCTCCCAACGGAACTGGATGGAACGCGGGACGGCTTGCGGGTGTATCTCTGTCATTTCAATCAGACGGAAAATGCCGTCGGCGGGGACAACCAAACGTACCCTGTGTTTTGCTCGGGGACACTACCCGAAGCCATTTACGTTACCGTTGACGGGGATGAGTATTTCCGTGTGGACGATTTGACGGCGTTGCCCCCTCCCCCTCCTTACGCCAAGGTGTTCCAAGTGACCATGGATGCTATGGGGGACTACTCGGTGGTGTTTGGGGAATCCACTAAGGTAGATATCCCCGCGCGGAATGCCTCGCCGTGGTCAGTGGTCACGACCTACGCCGCCGGAGACACCGTGCTCTATGACAATGTGGGATGGGTCAGTCTGCAAAACGGGAACCTCGCGCACACGCCGACGGGGAATGCCACGGACACATGGTGGAGAAAAATTCAAATTATCATTCAATCCGCAGACCGGGTACCGTTGATCGGCAGGAGAATTGTCGTCCAGGTGGACATCGGTGCTGGATTGGAAACTTGGACAAGGGTCTCCTCATTGGAGGGGACGGTCCTGGATGCCCACGTGTACGTGTTAAGCGGGGATACGGAAGGCCGAGTGTCCCTGTTATTGAATAAACTCGCAGGCGTCACAGCGTACACGTTGAGGGTCGTGTGGACGGGCTATGATAGTAATCTCCGGTTCTACATGAAGATACTGGCAAAGTATATGGATGAGATGTTGTACTCCATCCGGAACTATCCGGGTATCCGAGCCTTGGAAACGGCGGCTGACCGCTTTTTGAATGAGATTGCCAATGAATTTGGATTTCCATTGGTGTATTTTATGCCTGAGGCGGACAAGCGCTGGTTGCTCGGGAACTTAGTGGAATTCTACCGTCTAAAAGGCGCGCTTCCTTCTCTGCAAATGGTTAAATACCTGCTGGCGTATGCCACGGTTGTAGATGAGCTATGGTCATGCGATTATCAGACGTTCATCAAGTACACAGATATTCCGTCAACTCATGGCCCCATGTGGGGTATTCCTTGGGACGCTGGGGTCACTTACGCTCTCGGACGGGTGGTACGCAGCGATTCCAAGACCTGGGAAAGTCTGCAAAACGGGAATCTCAATCACGACCCTGCTGCCAGCCCAGCGTGGTGGAAAGAGATACAGCAAACCGTCCTAGGTCTGGAGGTGGCGTTTTATGCCACGGATGCCTGGACGATGGATCCCAGCATACTGTCCTCCACGGTGGGGAATACTCTGCGCATTTACTTGCCGCATGATCCGTCGGCGATCTCCATGAACCCGGATGATTACAAAGAGTACCCGTTGATGGTGGGGTCCGTGCGGCTGGTCAACAATGGAGAGGTCCGGGCGTTCTCTACGCACCGCAGGACCACGGACAAGGACGGAGAGGGTCGTGGTATCCGTTCCGGTGTCGGGGATTTTGTGGCCATAGCGGCGGATGGCACACAAGCTATCGTGGGGTATGTGTACTTCACGGAGGGGTATATCCATATCTCCGACGTGGCGGCTTTCAATGCGTTCCTGGCCAACGGCACCGTAAAATTCTACTATTCCTGGCATCATCAAACCAATGACTACTTCCCGACGCCACACGTCAGTATCAAATTTACCAATACAGACCCATCCATTACAGGAGATACCTTGGTTCAGAGACAGACGGCATTTGAGCGCGTTCTGGAACTATTGCGCCCCGCGCATATCGTCTTTGACTTGTTCTCGGTGGTGGACACCATTATCGAAAACGCCGATGAGCCGGAAGAAAACTTAGGGCTGGGTTATGGTCTGGATGAGAATGCGTTTGAAGTCAGCGTAAACAGAATCCCCTTCAATCGGGGGGAATGGAGCCAGGAACAGCCTCAGTGGGGCGTGGGGGCTACCTATGCCACCGGAGACTGGGTGACCTATCAACTGGTTCACTATCAAAGCATCCAGGATGGGAATATCGGGAATACGCCGGACGTGAGTCCGTTGTGGTGGACGGCGGCGCTTCCGGCGGAGGGCCCGGAATACGACAGTACCCGGTCATACGAGGGTGTGGCCGGGATCGCGTTCCGAACCCCCGGACGCAGGGATGGGCGGGAAGGCATTACCCTAGTCGGCGTCACGGGAGCGGGGGGTGTGGTGGATTACTGTCTGTGGGACGCCGCCTATGACTACGCCGTCAATGCCATTGTCGAGACGCAACAGGTGTATTGGGCCAGTCTGCAAACGCCCAACGTAAATCAACCCCCTGCGTCCAGCCCCGCCTATTGGATGCAGATTTCCCCAGACACGTGGGATTCTGGAACGACCTATGCTTTGAATGATTACGCATGTTTCAAGGACGTACTATATCAAAGCCTACAAAATGGGAATCTCAATCATAACCCCGTGACCAGCCCGGCATGGTGGTCCCCTATCGTAGCCATGGCGAATCGCGTGCGTATTCTTGCCACGGAGCCCACACTGGTGCAATTCTTGTTTGAGAAATCCACACTGGATGCCGCAACCATATTAGGATTGACGGTGCTATATATCTGGACGGATGGCACCGCGTACACCGTTGGAGATCATGTCGAAGACCTCGGCTTGGAGTATAACTGTATTTTAAACCACACTGCGGACGCCGCGAAACGCCCTCCAAACGGGACGTATTGGGCATTGATTGGGAACCCTTGGCATACCAAAGTCATCAGTACAATTGACGGGCCTTATGATTTTTCCGGTGTTTCGGATAGAACACTGCGCGTCCATATTGTAGAAGGTAATCCCGTCACGACCCCGCATACGGCAAAGATAGTGACCTTTGCGCCAGGAGAGTACAGCGTTCGGGAAATACTTGAGCACCTTCGCTTGGCTACGACCGGACACTTGATCAATCACACACGAGGCTCTAATTTCTTCTTAGGGCCCACGGAAATCGTCACCGTAGGATTTTCTACGTAGGAGGAATCATGAAAGATCGCGTTGAAGTTAAAGGCCATTTGACCATTCGGGTCATGGAAAACCGTGACGGCGTAGACCGCCTCTTGCGCACCGTCAGCGTGAAGAATCTCGTGGTCTGGACAGGCCGAAACGCCTTGACCCGATTAGTTGGGGGAACCACACAATCCCTCTATAAGGTCACGGCGTTGCGTGTTGGAGAAGACGTGGGTGGCCCGCACGCCCCGGCGTTGACGGACGTAGACCTGCATGATCCGATTGGAAACGCATACAACCCCGATGCCACGTATCCGCAGTACCCAACGGACGGGAAGATTTTGTACCAGTTCACTATTCCCAAGTTGGGCTCGGGGATCCCCGATTCCACCGTGCTGTCCGAGGCGGGGCTGTTCTGTGACAACGCGGCGGCCTATGATATACTCTTTTCCCGCACAACACATCCAGACGTAACTAAAACCGATGCCATCTCCCTCATCTACACGTGGGAAATTCAGTTTTAAGGACTGACAATGACTATCCCGTATGACCCCAGCGCCATTATCACGGAAGCCCGCAATGACAACTGGCCCGCCACGGTCGAGGAGTTTGTGTCCTCCGACCCGTATGTGTCCACGTATGACAACCTGCCTGTCGAGGATGAGGCGCAGCGCAGTGAGTGGCTCTACCAGCGGTTCATTCTGGGCAACGTGTATATCACTCCAACGGAACCCTCCGGAACGGGATTGATTCCCGCCGTCCCCGATGCACAGAAGGCGGTATGGATCAAGACTAAATTAGGAGCCAACGGGAGTAACGACCAAGATATCTACTATTGGACGGGAGCCACATGGGCGTTTCTGACCCGTTCCCGCGTCTACAGCGGTATCTATCACCCGAAGGCGGCGTTGGGCGTAGCCCCGACGGAAGCCACCCTGGTTGGTAGTGAATATTGCTATTCGTTCATGGGCGGGGAAACACTCATCGTCGCCATCAATGGCGGAGGGAATCAGACCATCAACTTCAACGATGCTGGTGGTGCCCCGCTGACGGGGGACGTTCCCATGCGGGAAGTGATCCGGTGCATCTGCGAAGTCCTGGACACGGTGGAAAATATCCCCTCATTTGCGTCCGACATGGCTAAAATCGGAGCCTTTGATTTCGTGGAAACCTCCGGTCATCATCACTTGGCACTATTCTCCCGGCAACCAACGGGGCCGACGGGGACCCGTCCGCAGATCGTAGTGAAGTCCACGGGCACGGCGAATAGCATCTTCGGATGGAGCGGCGTCAGTGACACAACCTACGACGCCTCGGAGAATCCCGCGCAGGTGGGGGAAACGTTCATCTCCCTCTACATGCGCCCCGACATCACGGACGAAGTGAACCTGGACGTTAACAGCGGTGTGTGGGTGCTTCAAAACGATGGGTCTGCGACGGGGGAATGGCGGGATATCCTGGACTGGTTGAAGATGAAACTCAAATTCAATCGGGGCGTGTTCCCAGCCATTCAGGCCAGCATCCCCTACATGCGGGATTGGGGCTTTGGCAATGCGGGGAGCAACTTGGATTTCTTCCATGACACGTACGGCGATATTGCGGGGGGTATTTGGCAACCGACGGATATTCTCTCCGAGACCAAAGCCGCATGGACGAACTACTACGCCCGGTTCATCCTATACGTCAAACAGCGGTCCACATTGCTGGAAAAATGGGCGCGTTATGTCAGTAGCCGGGAATGGATGGATGAATCTCCTGGCAACTTGTATACAACCACATGGAGATCCGACACCATTGATCTCACTTACTTGGGGCGCGGAAACTGGGAATTAACCAATCTGACGGCGGGCGATATGTCTTGGAACAGCATCGGGTATTTGTATATTATCCGAGACTTCGCGCCGTATGACCACGAGATTATGTTTTACGACAGCTATACCGGTTCGGGCACAACCGCGAAATTCCATGTGACGCGCAGAGGGTTGGGAAATTCTACGGCTACCTTAACGGGCGGAACCGCCGTGCGCTGGATGTTCATACCTACAGGTAGCTTTCGGTTCCTTCTGCGTTCCTATTCCGCACAATATCCCGCCTGGATTGCCGCCGTGTCCTTCCCGAAACTCGTGCATGATAAGCTAGGGCTGACCACCCATGATATCAATTATCTCGGGCTGTCAGGTGGAAACCCTATTTATCAAATGCTCCCGGCAACCTCGCTTGACGGTTCTTATGGTGGGACCTGGGGAACAGGAACAGGGAAATACTCCAATAAATACCCTGCTGATCCTGGGGTAACCGCTACGGTTGGAGTCGCGTACAACGATATCGTCGCCAACCCCTTGATGGGCAACGATAACTATATTCCTCTGCACACGTACGACGCAGACAACTCCACGTATCGGACTGCTGGGTCGGTCGTCAACAAGCCTTCGGCAGGGACTAAAATCCTGTTCTGGACACAGGGAGGCTCCCCGACATTTGGATCCCTTGCCTTTATGGGGACGGATGAGGTTGTGCTCGGCAACTCTCACCCAAACCAAGGCGACCTCGTGGAGATTGTAGTGGGGTGTAAAAATCGGGAAGCCTTGCTTAATAGCATCTTACGATTTGAGGTTATGTCCCGTGACTTGGATGAGGTCTCTCTGTCCTACACGGTCCAATCCGTTCCGACGACGTTCTTCTACGGCCCATATCCCTTTAAGGGGTTTCTGCACACGGGAGACGTTATTGAGGCGGCTATAGGGTCCTGGTCGAATGGCCCGCTGGGCTTCAACGGTCTGTACCGATAGGAGGTTCCTGATAGCGGTGGGGGGTTGGAAGCCCGGCTAAATCCTGTCAGAAAAGGATGAAATTCAGACTGGATGAACCGCTGGGACTCCCGCGTGGCTCCGTTCGCGCCCTTTTATCCCTCCTGTTAGTTTCGGGGTGGCTGTTTTTTGTTGGGTGGGCGATTATGGTACAAGGGGCGACGGTCAAGGACGCATTTTCCGATACCCCGGAAGTCATTGGCATGGTGATGGTCTTCTACTTCGTCCAGCGTATGACTGCCACTCAAGGAATCCCCCCGGCACCACCGGAGGTCCAACCTGGAGGAATCCAATGAAGCCTATTGACCGTCTTGTCCTGGCATTGCAAAAAGCGATTACAGAACTGGAATATTGCCAGGAGAAAATGGGCAACGATAGAAAATCCACGCGCGCGGCCATTATCGCTGAGGCGGTATCGGCGGTGCGCGAGTGGCAGCGCAACCCTAAGCAGGAGGCTCTCATGAGCAAGTTTGACGAGGCCCTAAAACGTCTCAACGCCTTGACCGAAGCCACGGACCCCAACGATCAGAAATGCGCCACGTGCCGGTACTACCAACCGGGCACCAAGTCGTGCGGTGAAGAGTACCGTGTGGTCAAGCTCCACACGTATTTCAACCTCGTGGACTGGACGCAGAAGCCTGGCGAACCCAACATCTGTCTCGTTTGGCAGGGCAAGTGACATGGAGGACCCGCGTCGGCCGGATGTTCCGGTCGGCTACGAGGGGTTGACCCGCGTGTGCAGTCAGCCCCCGGAGGACATGGAGCACAGGCGCAATTGGGAGGCGCATAACCTCGTTCGCGTCCCGTTCTTAGCTCCTATTCCCCTAGCGTGGGATCCCAAGACCAAGGCTACACAGGTGTGGGTGCATAAGTACATTCAAGACGTGGTAACGGATACCTTTATGGTTCTGTACACGAACGGACTGTGGAGTCTGTTGGAGGACTTCGGTGGAGCGTATATGTACCGCACCAAGCGGGGATACGCCAGTAAACTGTCGGTTCACAGTTTTGGGATGGCACTGGACTTCTGCTGCGTCTCAAACCCCCTGGGAAAGAAGCCCGAGATGCCGGATGCCTTGGTAACAGCGTTTACTGATCTGGGATGGGTGTGGGGGGGCGCATGGCGTCGCCCCGACGGGCAACATTTTCAATACGCGCGGCAAGTGTAGGAGGAGTTTGAGATGAACGTCGCTCAGGTCGTTGATCGGTTGCTTACGGAGGAATCCGCCGCTGCGCGGTTGCCGGATGATCTTCGGACGAAGGCCCTGGCCATGGCGCGGGACGGGTGGAAGACGCTCAAGCAGATGTACGCCTTGAAGCCAAAGGGCCAGGAAGTAACTCCTGAGATCGAGGCCCAAGCCAAGGAACTCGGCATGGGATTCATTGGTCGTCACGCGGCCACGATTCACGCCTTGGTCAAGGCTCTTCCCAAGCCAGTGTCCTCCATCAAGTCCACCACCATTACCGTTGACGAGTTTGTCAGTTGGTACTTGCGGATGCTGGATCGCCCGGAGAAGATCACCAGTTGGGCATGGGATTTTGTCCCCAAGTATCAGCGGAGTGACCCTGGTGCGCCTATGTCCAGGCTATTCAATGACAACTATAGCCCCGTCCAATGGGACGCTTTCCTAGACCTGTAAGATGAAGACCATGGCCTTGAACCTGTTGGCCGAGAACTAACGACGAGGGACGGCATGGCCTATCGCAAGTATGTCTTAGATACGAATGGTGGAAGTCTTCTTGGAAGTCCCGAGTGGAAGGAATTCCTGCGAGCACTCAATACGTTCGCGTGGGATGGATACATCAGCAGCCGCGAGGGTACGCTGGTTGTGTCCGATGAATCCGCCCCGAAGGTATTTGCAGCAGCAAAAAAACATAATCTTGCCCTCTCCAATAAGGGAGTATTTAAGCCGTTGGAGTCTGCCCGGAAACCGGCCTCGCTCGTTGACCAGCTTCTGAAAGAAGATAGCTCCTTCGGCGATGTCATTTCCAGCTACTCCCGCGCGCAGGCATTAGAAGATGGGGAACTGGTGGACGTGAGTAAGATCGCCAAGGAAGCCGGAATCAAGTTCCCAACGGCAGTCACGCGGAATCTATTCACCAAATGGATTGAACCCAGCGCTGAGGATAAGAAGTACGGCCAAGACCTCCAAGGAAGACTGTGGGACGTGGTGTATATGTTTACCGTCTACGCCAAGCGCACCAGCGGGTCGCGCATGACCTATCCCGTGATCTTCGCCAAGGGGAAAAAGCACGTCACTGTCAAACTCTTGGCCATCATCGGTCCTGGGGACACTGACGCTCCAACCGCGACGATTATGCTGCCGGAGGACGAGTGACACATACTTTCCGTGCCCGCCTCGACGCACTTCTGGAGCAGGACAACGACCTCCAGAAGAAGCACGACCGCGCCGTTGACGACGCCAATAGGGTAGCTGGCGACGTGGCTAAAACCCTGTCTATGAACCTGTCGTCAGACCGCGCCGCGCTGGTGGGTCCTGTGGCCGATATCATCTACAGGCTCATCGTCGGCGCGGGCACAGGCGGTTTGCGCACGGACGTGGTCACACAGATTGTAACGATGCTGGACGACGCGCATATTAGCGCCGCAAAGTAGGAGGACATAATGGTCAATATCGCCGAAGCCGTTGATAAGTTGCTTTCCGAAGAATCTGGACAAGAGTATAAGATTGCCGACGCAGCCGTCTCCGCGCTTTCTTCCAAGTTTTCCTCCTTCAAGGAAACGCCTCCAGTGGTTAAAGAGCGTGTTCTTAACATTGTCAAAGCCTTGATCATCATGACGGGAAGAAACACGTTGACCCCGGCTGGAACGGCAAAGATTCAAGCTCTAGTCAATTCGTTGGCTCAGTAGGTTCTCAATGGCCTCCAGTACGCCGAACCCGACCTCCAATAAGACCAGCCGAGCAGTGGTGTTTCCGGCCCTCCAACCTGGATCGGATCAACTTCGGACGTTCTCGGAGGCCATCCTTCTCCAGCAAATGCCCGTGCGCTGGTTCACCGTCGGCGGAAAAATGGCCGTCCTGGCGTTGGAACCGGAGCGCGTAACCGCCCTTGCGAACCAGCAGGGTGTAAAATTCAGCTTCTTAGACCCTAACGAGCCCATTCCGCTTGATGTTTTAGGGATTGTCAAGGTGGAAAGTGTGAAAACGCCCTCAGAAATGCCCCAGGATCGTTCGGCGGGGCTTGTCGGGGGGATGACACTTAAGGACTGCCTTGATGAGCGCCTGACCGGCCTGGACGGAACGACAGCATATCTTTTGGAGGGTATAAAGAATGAAGTCTCCTATCCTGCGGGCGATCTCCCAGATTGGGTGTTCCGAAAGCTCTATATCTCGGCACATTCGCATGGTCAAATGGGTCTTCCGATTGTACGCCTGACCCCGGAGATTCGCGGGTACATGGAACTGAATTCGGAAGCAACGCTATTCGCTGACGACGGGCATAAAGTTCAAATATCTGAATTGCCTACTAAGAACCCCTTGGAATCTCATACAAAGGTTCGCGTGTTTAGCCTATCTGCCCTTGTGGACCGGTTACTCCCAGAAATGGCATCCATCGGCGTGCAGGCTGACCATAACAAGCGCATGCAGGCTTTTCTACGGTCCCATGGCTTCCCCAATGCGGTGCCGATGTACATTGACAAGGGAAGCATGCGGGGCACCTGGCGGATTTACAACAAGGTCCGTGGAAAGGGGTTGGAGGGGTACGAGAACTGGACGCTTGACGCCGCTGAAAAGCTCAACGCCCTTGGATTCTCCAGCTATGATGGAAAACCCCTTGGGCAACACTCTGGGAACGGAGGGTACTTCCAGATATTTGCCCGCTATCGGCCCACGGCGGTTTCTCCCATGGAATCCCAGAAGGTGTCTTTGCCTCGTTTGGTAGATCACCTTCTACTGGAAGGATTTTCTCGCTATTGGGAGAACCCTGACGGCTTCACAGATGAGCAGTGGACGGCATTCACGGCCAAGGCCAAGCAGATTATCCAAGCCGCCGCGCGGAAGAAGATTGTCCTTGCCGGTGGAAACGGAACTGGGAAACCTGTCGTAGACGACAAGGTTGTGATGTTCAATGGAGCCAACCCCGATGGGTACGAGACGTGTACAATCCAGCGTGAAGGGGACAAGTTTGGGTTCTGCAAGACGGCGCAGAAACCCTATGACGTGGTGGTCAAAGCAATCTTAGACGCGGCGGCGCAAACCAACCCGGATTTCACGGTCACCTCGGGCTAAGGAGAATGTCATGGACATTCAGCGACTCACGGACCGATTGTTGACCGAAGGTTTCATGAGCGGCAGCTCAGCGTCATTTGCCCAGAAGGCCAACAAGGATATCTCCGCCGTCCAAGACACTATCGAATACGCGCTCCAGAACTTATTGGATTTCCAGGCAAAGGCCAAAGCCGGGGATGTCAAGTTGAAGGACCCTGAAGCCGTTGCCAAGCTGGCGGTGGAGTTTCACACAATTAAGTCTGACCTGTTTAAGGTTCAAACAAAATTGAATGAACTGGAGAAAACCGCAATTGTTCGTTTCGTGAAGGGGACGGTGTGACTCGCAGAAGTCTTGTTGACGCCATGCTTTTAGAAGCTGAGCCTGCCCAGCGTTTGGGCGGCGTGGATGTTTCATCTGTATGGGACTTTGGAGCCGTACGGCTAAAGAGACTTCACGGGAAACTCTATGGGAATACCCTCGCGGACCAAGCCATCATGCGATCCCTTGGGTTTGGAGGTTCCATCACTGAGACTGAGTACGAGGCGATGTTGCGCAAGCTGGAAAGTCTTGGCCTTGGTATCGAAGTCCTGGGCCAAGAAGAATCCATTGCCCATGTTGTCAATACCCTTTTGTTGAAAGAGTACTTGGAGAAGGACTTGAAGTTCAAAGTCTTCAAGAACCCTGACGCTTTTGGTGCGCGAGAGTGGTCTTTTACGGTGTACTGGAAAGGCAAAGAGTTATTCACACGGGACGATTGCAGTTCCAAGGAGTCCGCTGAGAAAGAGGCGCACGAGGATATTCAACGCCTGGTCCGAGACACAAAATGGCTGGAAGATCTTGTGGCCGGGACGAAGGGCAAAGCGTGAAGATACCTCCTGTTGGGACTAAGTACGTGCTGCACGCTCCAGGAGAACCCGTAGACGGTCAGATATTTATGGTAACCGAAGTTGAAACTCGACAGTATAATGCTGTGGCAATTCATTTGAAGCGCGCGCAGGATAACCGGATGTCTGAAATGACTCCGGCGGAACTGGAAAAGTCACTGCACGCTGGAAGATTACGCATTCAAGAAGGAGTTTCTATGCCTATTCGACCTCTGCTGGATAGACTGTTGAAGGAACTGGAGTATAAGGACGTGCGCTACGAGGCCATCCATCGCCTGGGTGAAGTGTCCCGACAAATCGAGAGGGCTTCCGACATCCTCACGCAGAAGATGCCGGAGATTGACGCCAGGACGTGGAAAATCGAGGCCTCTCTGGTCTCGGGATTCGCGGATGAGTTGTCTGCTATCGTCAAACTCATGGGCGACGCGGCCGTGTTCACGGGCAAGCAGGGGGCAGTGGAATCAGTTTCTCCAAGCGCCGCAGTAGATGATCTTCTGTCTGAGGACGCAATTACATCCGGCGTGCGCGTGAGCTACAACGCGGCGCTGGCCATCCAAGCCCGACAGATCCAAGCGGGGTACACCTACAAGGGCAAAGACATTTTCACGCCCGCCGTCGTCGCCAAGATCAAGGCCGCCACCAAGCCCTTGCCGAAGGGAATGGACCCGGATGAGCCGCTACCCGTGCGAGTCATCAATGAGCTGGTCCCGCGTGGTGGGGCGTTGGAAGACCTCGCGGGCGTGCCCCCGATGGGAAAGTAGGAGCACAGCATGGCAAATTACCTCATCATCGGTCATCACCCGGATGGTGGAGTCATTGGCGGGAAAATCTACGCGGCCGCCACCAGCCTTGCCGCCGTGGCTTTGGCGCAGGCTGACACAACGTTCTGGGCCAATTGGAGTGGCGTGGAACGGTTCTCCTTTGAGGAAATCCAGACGGCGGCGGTCCTGACGCCTGACCCCGTTGGCTTGAAGAATATCGCCGCTGCGGCGGTCAACCCAGCCACGGAAGACACGTTGGCGCTCCTCGCCACGGCTATGGCCCGGTCTTCCAATGCCTATTATGAGAACCAGGCGGGTACGGCGCTGACCAACGCCTTTGTCCAGCAGGCTTTCGGCTTCACAGCACGTAAGGTTGTGCTATACAACGACGACGGGGCCAACTGGATTGAATGGTCCTGGGATGGTCTGGCCGTCGCGGGTCGCCTGGAACTCGGGGATCCGCCGTTTGAGATGGACTGGATCAGCCGGACCAGCATCTACCTGCGTGGCCAAGCCGGTGGCGAAAGCTACCGCGTGATCGTGCTGTAAGGAATCCACAATGAAAAAGTTCCCTGTCCGTTCTCTCGTGGACGGCCTACTCAAAGAAAACCGCTTCCCCGGCAAAGGGCTGCCCACGGTAGAGTTCTATGTAGTTACCAAGACTCGTCCCGGTGCCTCGTTGAACGATATTTTGTTCAAGACGAACATCGAAGGCATCATTTATCAAATGGCAGGCGGACTGAAAATCGGAGAAATCGCCGGGCTGTACGGAGAGGCCAACGCCAAAGAGGCCAAGGCCCATGCCGAACGCATTCTGTCCGGTGAGGAAAAGTAGGCCCTATATGCCGTACGTTCCTGAGCAAGTAGATCAGTTCTTCTCCCTGTATGTTAAGAACTTGGAGAAGGCGATTCTCAAGTACCCCGCCGACTATGGATTTGACCCTGAACAAGGTCCGGCCGGAGCACGAAAACAGGCAGAAGCCACTACCTCAAAAATTCGAGACGTGGTGGTAGTGAAAGGCTTAGGCCATGTCAACATCAATAGCAAGGCCTTTGTGTGGACGACCAAGGAATTGAAAATCCCCAACACATATAAAGGCATTGAGGCGTTCTTGAACAAGGCCCCCGGTTCCAGCACGGAGTCAATTTTACGCATAGCCACTCTCACAGACGCTCTGCTGACCCGTGAGGGGCTATCCAAGGCCGGGATGATGCCGGATGCGCTCCAGAGCGCCTTGGCCGCTGTTCCGCCTACGGGAGGCACTATCCACGTTCGTGTCTCAACCGATCCCGTGTGGGAGTTCACGTACAAGGACCTGGCGCTGGCCAAAAAGGCGGCCGAGTCCATCTCCAAGGATCTTGGCGTCCACGTGGATGTTTCCGCACAGCGCAATACACCCCCAGATGCCGTGTACCCTGGCAAACGACATTTGAAGCTGGAATCGGTCTCAGTCATCGTTGACGCCCTGCTGGAGAGTGAAGACGCTCCGGGCGCATGGGATAAGACGACGGCAGTAGCTAAGCTGCTGGCCCGCCGATTGGCCATGCGCGCGGATCGCATCGAGGGCTGGATGCGGCAGTACAACGTAGATCCAAGCAAGCTCTATAGCTTCCTAAAAGATGCTTCTCCAAGCAATGATGCAGCGTTGAATCAATTCACGGTGGCGGTTGTTAAGATGAAGCCGCTGACCTTCTAAGGAGAAACTCATGGGCTATTCCACCACGGCTATTGATCCCCAACGCGCCCTTGCCATCATTAAGGCACAGAAGATGCAACCGGTAGAATGGGCGCATAGCGTGTCCGGTTCCACACCGCCGCGCCTGGCCGCAATCGCCAAGAATGTCCAGCATGCGGATCAGACTGACCACGAGCCCGCTAAGATCATTCTCTATCTGGGACCGGATGAGAATGAGTTCATTCAGTACGACGCCACAGCACAGGAGGAAAGTCTCATGGCCGATAGCCCCGTCCGCAAGATCCTGGAAGCCTACCACGCCAGCCAAGTTGCCAAGATACACACTGTCAAGGAATCGGAGGCGTTTGACCACGCGGATGATCTGGACCGCATGGATCAGGTGTTTACCACTGTGCTGAAACGCATGGGGCTATCCTCGCCGGAAGTCCAATCCTTAGTCACCTCCGTTGGTGATATCGTGCGTGCCCGAATGGATGGTTCCTTGGACAAAATGGACCTCCTCCGCATCGAAAGGTACATTGCCAATCTGGTTGGAAAACTCTCCTCGTAAAAGCCTTCATACACCTCCAGAACCGATACAGCCTTGTCGGGGGCTAAACCATCAGCCCCCACTTTGTATGTCTGAGTGACGCTTTGACATACGGAATATTTCCGTGTTATATCCACACCTATAACAAAAGTGTATCTAAACTACTGATATTTTCTACAGTTACTTGTGCAAACATACACAATGAATGCGCTGGTTAGTTGTACTAAGTCTTTAGTTGTCAATAACTGGCATAAGTTTATGGGAACTTGGTACACTTGTACTGTCTGCCAGCACAGTTATTTAATATGTTATAGTCTATGTTGATCCTTCCGTGCTTGCCACATGAACTCGCGCGGAGGGGCCGGGATTTAGGCAAAAGAGGGAAAAGGAAGGAAGAAAACCCATATAAGGAAAGATAGATAGATAAGAGAGTTTTAGATCGAAAACCTTCCAAGTAGCTTCGCTACTTGTTCAGGTTTTCTACCTCAGCTTTTCGTTTAGACTCGCAGAGTAGAAACAAAGTTTACTCTTATTTGCAACGGTTCTCTTCTCCAAACTCACTCCACGAGCCATTGGTACAGGTATGGGCTTTCTCTCCACTATCTCTCAACGCTCTTCCTGTACTTCCCTTCGTTCCGATTCCTTGTTCCTCTGCGAGACTCTTCACACCCTCCCAGCCCCCACGAGTCTCGGGTATTGGCAGGCGCAGTCCTCCCTCCCCCACCCTTGCGCCATGCCAATACGTTTCCGCTCCGCTGTTCGAGATGCAACCGTAAGCCGGGAGGTTTGGGCCAGCGCGCTAACTCCAGGATTCCGCATCTTCCTCTTGACAAAAGCTATTTGGCGTGTTTTTATATAATCGAAATCTGAAAGGAGGCTATACAAGCCATGAAAGTAAAGATCGATCTGAAAGTCCTGTTCGCGTTTTTCATTAAGGCCATTTATCCCGCTTTGAAGCATCTCTTCCTGACCATCGGGATGGACGGCTACAAGCGCGCGGTCGCGCTCGTCAAAGAGGCGGAAAGTCACACGGACTGGGACGGGGACACGAAGTACAAGTTCGTATACGACGGCCTGGTGGAGTGGTTTAAGGCCAAGGGGCGTGAGGTGAAGGAGAATCGCATCAATCTGCTCATCGAGCTGGCCGTGGAGATCCTGACTTCCGCCTTCGGAGGGTAGTATGACCACGCGGAAGCACGAACTGGCGCACGCCCTTGAGCAGCAGTTGCCCCTCTCCCAGAAGCAAGCCCTGGAGGCGGTGAACGTCTTCATCCGGACGATTCGGGAATCGCTGAATCGGGATGAGGTCGTGGTCATTCGCGGGTTGGCGACTTTTGGCACCAAGATCGTCAAGGAACGGAATTACCGGAACCCCGTGGATGGTTCCCCGTTGACGGTTCCCGAGCATCGTGTCGTGACCTGCAAGATCGGGCGACGGCTCAATGACTTCATCCGGGGAACGGCGGAAGCGGAGGACGTGAACGAGACCGGCGAAGACTGACCCATTGTTTATCCCAGCGGGACCGCCCTCGTCCCGCTCCCCGCAACGGGGATGGCGCGCTGCCTTCGGCGCGCCTTTTTATTGTCTTGACAAACAAAAAAGTTATGGTATACTCCCCGGCATGTCACACGTAGAGATCACGGCGTCGAGGGCCGTGCCCAGCTTGGTACTGACGGTTTCGGGGAACACGACGCGGGTAGTGACTACACTCCCGGCGTCGGTGATTGATGAACGTCTATCCATCGCGGATCCCACGGCGTGGTACTCGACGGCGTTTAACACATGCGGCAAGTGTGGATATCGCGGTAACGGGAAGTACAACCGGCGTCCATTCGATGGTGTGTTCCATTGCCTGAATGCTTCCTGTAAGGCGGTGGGCTGGACGAAGTGGGACGGGCGGAAGCATTTTTACAGCGTGGCCACACGCGGGTTCCCCACGGGGTTGCTGTGGGAGACCATGACCTGGCCGGACGCGGAGGGGCTCACGGTGAACGTGTCGGATTCCACAGGGGTCTATCCTCATCTGCCGCCGGAGTTTCTCCTCTACCGGGACATGGTGCTGGAACTGATTGGCGAGCAAAAGCCTCGTGATGTGCCCGCTTTCCTAGCCCGAAACGCCGCGTGCCTCCGGACTGTGTTCCCCGGTGTCATTCCCGACCAACTGGGAGACAAGGTGTTCCGCCCATATCAACGGGAGGCCGTCGAAGCCGCGTGCCTGATGGGTGGTGGAGTCGTGCATTCGCCAACGGGATCGGGAAAAAGTTTGATAGGTGCCGGAATACTCTACGCCTATGGTGGGGGCATGCTGATTGTGAAGGGGCGTGACCTGCTGGCCCAATCGCGGGAGGTCTTTCACAAGTACCTGGGAGAGGAAATTGGCATCATCGGCGAGAATACGGTGGACTACCGGAAATACACCGTAGCCTCGATTGACACACTGGATTCCCGCTCGGCGGATCCCGAAGTCAAGCGTATCCTCAAGACGGTTCCCGCCGTGGTGAACGATGAAACCCATCATGCCACGTCCAAGACGTGGTACTCCGTCCTGATGAAAATCACCACGCCCCTGCATTGGGGGATGTCCGGCACCCCCTATCGCCGGATGGTTGTGGAGGACATGAAACTATCCGCCGTGGTGGGTCCCCTGGTCTTCGATCTGCCGACGACGACACTCCAGGAGGCTGGGTATCTGTCCAAGGCCGTGCTGACTCTGGTGGACAACCAGGTCCCTTCGGATCGCGGCATGACCTGGCAAGCTGTGCGAAAATTCTCCGTTGTGGAAAATATCGAACGCAATGATACCATCGTGCGCATGGCGGCCCAGCGTTCTGAAAGCGGGAAGAAAATACTCATTATCGTAGGAACTTCCATCGCGCATGGCCGCGCGCTGGAAACCCTTCTTCAGGAGCGACATCCTGCACTGCGCACGCGCTTTGTGGCGGCTACGGAAGACGGTGTGAAGGAGACGACGCGCCTACGCCACGAAATCAACTCAGGGGATGTGGACATTGCCATCGCCACGATCTGGTTAGATGAAGGAATAGACTGTCCAGACTTGGACTGCGTGCTGCTGGCATACGGGGGCAAGTCCTACGTGAAGATCGTGCAACGCATCGGACGGGGCCTGCGCCCGAAGGTCAACGGCGTGGAAGTGATAGACTTCAAGGACAAGGGATCACGGTTCTTATCCGCGCATTCAAGAGCGCGTCAGCGGTTCTACGAAGAGGAGGGAATTTTCATGGAGATTCAGGAAGTCGTGGTATGAGCGCACCAGGACAACGGACGCCGGTGTAACGTGGGGGGCGCGATACCCGAAGTGGAGGAGGTCCGTCGGATCTACGAGGAGATGGTTTTTGTCAAGACGGGTCGCATTCACGTGTTTGGAAGACAGAAAACCTCCGTCACGTATGAGCCCTACTTTCTCCGGCTCCTGGACCTCTGCCACCTGCACCGATGGTCGGTCAAGCGGTTTCTGGAAGCGCAAATGGTCATGTTCCGGCCTACGCGGTTCCGAACGTACCCCACGCCGGACGTGCTGGTGACGCAGGGCGCGATTGACCGGTATCTGGCTTTTAAGCAGTTGGGCATACGCAAGGCTCCCTTGCTACGCGGCGACTTGCGCATGGAGGGCATTGCGATGGGGAAAGTCCTGCTGGCCCGCATCGCTCAAGCAACGGGGGAATCCGTGGAATCCATCGCTAATGATCCCCTGCTCCGATTGACTGTGGCGGTCTGATGCTGACCATTAGGAAGATACTGAAAGCAGTCGCGCTTGGAAAGTTAAACCTGTCCAAGGAGACTTTAGACTATATTGTCTCCTTCCCGTTGAGTCATATACTATGCCTGATTGAAGGAGGTTCTTCCGCTGGAAACATCGTGGCGATTCCAATGAACCGGAGGAATCGTCATCTGTGCCGCGTACAGAGTTTTGCGAGATTTTGGGGCTCCGAAGAAGGACAGGCTAAGATGCAAGTTTTGTTGGACAAAAACTTGGACTTTCCGGACCGTCCTACACGTCCACGATCAGATGATAACATGTGGGTCCCCCCCACAGGACCTGAAAGACCCAACATTGATTTATCGCAACAGATAAAAGGATTTCCGTCGAAGGGAAAGACTAAGTGCTGATCCTCGACACGTTCAAGGCCGTTCTGGAAAGCGAGGAGGTGTTCGGGTTGTTCGCCGGGCACTGGTCCGACGTATTCCGGGGCTACGACGGCGTGGACGTGTTGGCGGAGATCACGGATAAATTCTACGGGAATCACCAGACACGCCCCTCGTACACAGAGATGCGCCGGGAACTGGACGCGCTGGTCCTGCGGGGGTCTGATGGGAATTTCCTACGCCCTCTGCTGGAGAAGATGGAGGCGCAACCGCTTCCTGTATCCGAAGTGCGTGCGCTCCGGTCCCATGCCTTGGAGTTTGCGCGCGCCTCGAAGATGAAGGCGGAACTAACGGCGGCGATTGACGCCCTGGCCCGTGATGGGTGTGACGCGGCGGCCGAGCACCTTTCGGGAGCACTGCGCACGGACACGCTGTTGAAGAATCGCGGCGTCGGCAAGGAGATGTACGAGTACACAAACATTGTGGACCGCCTGATGCGCTGGATGGCGGCCAGCCATGAGGGCGGGCTGATGCCGTTGTCCACGGGGATCTCGGAACTGGATGAACAGATTGGCGGTGGGATCTTCCGCCGGGAATTGAACGTCTGGATGGGACCACCAAAGTCCGGGAAAACAGCGGCGTTGATCCACCTTTCCAAAATTGCCTTGTTCATGCGCAAGAACACCCTGTACGTGTCCCTGGAAATGAGTGAGGAGAAGATCGCGCGGCGCTTTGACCAAACGTTCACGGGCCGGACGCGGGAGGAGTTGACATCAGAGGACGTGCTGTCATCGGAACTGGAGGCGGCTCTACGGAAGTACACGGGACGGCTGTGCATCGTGCATTACCCCGGCGGCTCCATCGGCGTCCAGGACATTGGGGCCATCATTGACGATCACGCCTCGCGCGGATTTCAGACTGAACTCCTGGTCGTGGACTATGGGGATGAGCTGATGCCATCCCGCCGGTACAACGAGAAGCGGCACGAGCACAAAGACACGTTCCAGGAACTACGCAAGCTGGCCGACGAGCGGAACTTGTACATGTGGACGGCGACTCAGGCGGGACGGAAAGGCGCGCAAAAGGAGTGGCTTGACCAGGAGGATGTGGCGGAAGCCTATGGCAAGGCGATGGTGGCGGACCTGCTGGTCGGGGGTTTGCGCAAGAGTGACGACGCGGACGTATTCGGCATCAGCTTGGCGGCCAACCGTGGCGGGCGCACGGGCCATCGCTTCCGCATCCTCCAGGACCTTTCCAGGATGCAATTCGTGAGGATGAAGTAAACTGCCTATGAAAATTCTTGACCTGGTAACCAGACTCCCCAAACATCACGTCACCACCGATGGGAAGAACGCGGTCTTGTGTTGCTTTTTGCCGGGGTGCCGGGACACGAAGGGGCACATGTATCTCCACCTTGGCTCAGGGCTGTTCCAATGTTACAAGTGCTCCGGCAAGGGGGCGTTCCGAAAGTTCTTGCATGCGTACAACGACGCTTTTGGGACGGATTATCATCCAGACCAATTTGACCGGCAACTCATGGACCGGCTTTTGGCGCGATTGCCGAAGGTGGAGCCGGACGTACCTGTGGGTGCGTTGCCGGAAGGCTATCGGCCCGTGTGGCTGGACGGCTACTTGGCTGATGTGGCGCGGCGTTATTTGACTTCCCGGAATGTCACGCCGGACGAATGGCGGGTGTATGAAATCGGGTATGCCTTTTCAGGACCCTGCGCGCACCGCGTCATATTCCCCATTCGGGAATCCGGCAAGGTCATCAATTGGGCGGCGCGGGCATGGACGCCAGACCGGGAACCGAAGATGCTCATGGACGCCAACTCCGGCAAGGACTGCCTGTTCAATTTCGACCGCGCGCTGGCCTTTGATGAATGCGTCGTTGTTGAAGGCCCATTCGATTCGATCCGTACGGGATATAATGCCGTGGCGTTGTTGGGGAAATCGGCGTCCCCCGGACAGATGCGAAAGCTGGTCCAAGGCAATTGGAAGAGGATATACTTCTGCTTGGACGCGGATACGCGGTTGACGGAGCGCCTGGCATTGGCTAAACGCATGGCGACGTATACGGAAACCTACATCCTCAATCTGCCGACCGGCGATCCTGGCAGCTTACCCGTGGGCGCGATGCAACGTCTGCTCCCCACGGCGGAACGTGTGTATTTTTAATCGGGGGTCAAATGATCTGCTCACAGTGTGGCTTGCGCGTTGAATGCCGAGCGCCCGTTCCGGCGGAGATCGGGGATAACTACTCGGGCTTGTTGATTGTCGGCGAAGCGCCCGGTCGCGCCGAAGATGCTAAGGGGCGTCCGTTCATCGGGGAATCCGGTGAACTGCTCATGGAGATCATGAAAGAGTCTGGCATCGCGCGAGATACCGTGTCTATCTCTAATATCTGCCGGTGCTTCCCCTCCATCCAAAAGACGCCTTCCCCGGAGCAGGCGGCTGTCTGTACGCAGGCGTGGCTACTGGATGAGATCACTGCGCTGGAACCGAAGGTCATCCTGGCCTTAGGGAAGCTGGCGGCCGTGTTCTTCTCCGGGAACGCTAAAATCAAGATCGCGAAGGCGTCCGGGACCGTGGTGAAGTGGTTGCATCCCGTCACGCAAAAAGAATACGCCGTCGTGCTTGGCGTTCATCCCGCCTATGTCCTGCGCAATCCGGCTGACGTGCCATTGCTTTCCCAAGCCGTCCAGGTTGCCATGCGGGAACAGCGCGGATCCAGCGTCACCGTGCCGATGGACCTCTTGGACCTGACGCCCATGTTGATGCACCCGGATACAACGGAGCAGGACCTGAGTTCCATGCTGCCCTTTTTGCAGGATCCCGACGTGTCTGTGGTGATGGATCTGGAAACGTCTCGCAAGGAACCCTATGCGCCGGACGCATTCATTGTCAGCATGGCCTTTACGGTTTCCAAGCCTTTACCTTCCGGCGGAATGGATGAGGTATATTTTGTCCTATGGAGACATGACGACGGCGGCGCGTGGGAGTCCCCCGGTGGGCAGAAATTCCTCACCCTCCTACGGGAGTCACGATGCGGATGGATTGGTCACCACGTCAAATTTGACGCTTGGTTTACGACGGCACATTGGGCCTGGCGACCAAGAATTGTCTACGACACGATGATTGCGCACTCGTTGACGGAGGAGTCCTCGGCCAGCTTGAAAAAGATAGCGTGGAGCCTGACGCCCTACGGAGGGTATGAGGAGGCGTTGGATTACGACATAGAGCAGGGCATGCAGCATTGCCCGCTCGACAACCTGCGCTATTACAACGGGGCGGACGTGGTGGTGGCCAACTTCATTTACCGCCGGTTCATCCGGGAGCGGAGATTGAAGGGGGCGCAACGCACGGTTGTCATGGATCAAATTCTTGCTCCAGCGTCTATGGCCGTGCCGGATATGGAATCCGGCGGGATCCGCATTGACGTGTCGGCGTTGCAGGAAAAGAAGGTCAGCTATGCCACGCGCATTATCGAACTGGACGGACGGATTCGCTGGCACGCGGAAGTGGAACGCGCTATCGCTAAGGGGGTAATCTCTCGTGACGCCGTGGCGGAGATGAACATCGCCTCCTCAGAACAGCTTGGAACCCTCTTGTACGGAGTTCTGGGCTATCCCATCGTGAAGGAGACGGCTGGAGGGAAAACAGGCCATGCTCGCCCCAGCACGGACAAGGAGGCGTTGAAACTCCTGTCACAGCAGACGGGGCCTGAGGGTGTGGCTGGGCTGTTACTGGAATACCGGCGACTGAGTAAGTTGAAAACCACGTACTTGGATGGCCTGGAGGCCGCCGTGGTCAACGGACGTGTGTACCCAACATACTGGATCGCCCGGTATGACGACGGTAAGGATCACGGCGGCACCGTGACGGGACGGCTATCGTGTTCAAATCCGAGTCTTCACACCATTCCCCGCGACTCGGATATCAAGGAACTGTTCCTACCTGAGGAAGATGAATTCCTGTGCGTGGTGGACTTTAGCCAACTGGAGGTGCGCGTGGTATCCGTGCTAGCGCAGGATGCTCGCATGCGGGCATTCTTTCTGTCTGGCCAGGACTTGCATCGTCAGGTCGCGGCGGCCATTGGCAAGAAGCCCCCTGAGGACGTGACAGACGAGGAACGCAAGCGCGCCAAGACCATCACCTTTGGACTGTTGTACGGGAAGGAACCGCAGTCATTGTCCGTGGACCTGGGAATAACCCTGTTGGAGGCGCAGAAATTTTACAGGGAGTACTTCCAGACGTTCCCGGATGTGGCGCGGTGGCGTGAGGAGGCCATGGCATTTGCGCGCAAGCACGGTTGGTGCGCCACCCCACTGGGGCGCATCCGAACCCTGCAAGGATTCTCTGATTCTGAGCGGGATCGGAGATCCGTGAATAGTCCCATCCAAAGCACGGCCTCCGATATCTGCTTGAACTCCCTTGTTCGGCTCTATGCGTTCCTGCGCGCGGAGGAATTGGGAACAACCTTGCGTGGAACCGTGCATGATTCCATCCTGTTGTCGGTTCCTGAGAAGGAACTGGATATGATCCCGGAGTACAAGCGCCGGTGTGAGGACGTGCCATTCCCTGAGTTGACGGAGTTTGGGATTCCGTTCTCCCTGGACGTGCAGCTTGGCATGAACTGGGGTAACACTGAAAAGATATTGGGCTGAGGAGAAAATTATGGGACGTGGGAGGCCGGTCGGGTTTCGGATGTCGGATGAGCAGAAGAAGAATTTTCGGGAGGCAATGGCTCGGGCACGTGCGAGAAAGTATGCGGGCGAAGCCCCCCCCCCTGACAAAGGGCAACCCAAGAAACCATTGCTTCCTATCGCACCGGATGCTTTGGTTGCCCCCTCGGAACCTACGGATATACGGCTCATAGAACGCTCGCCAACGTCCAAACGAGCCAAACTGCGGAGTTTGGAGGCTCAGTCGGCTACTCTGCTGGCCACTGTCGTTGGCCTGCACAAGCAGATTAAGCAACTTGTGGCGGAGGAGGACCGATGACGTAATTTTGCCTCTTGACAAAGTGAAATAGTGTGGTATAGTCCAGACCTAACAAGGAGAGTAGAGACCATGAAAATCAAACCTGAACCAATCAATGAACTGGAAATTCCGGCTGACGCGCAGGAAATCCTTGCGCAAGTCAACGCGGAGTTGGCCATTGACACGACCAACCTCAGCTTGGAGTACTCCACGTACAGCGCCATGTATTGCGGATGGTCGTTGAAACTGGCCGAGACCAGACGCCTGCATGAACTGGACACAATGGAATGCGAGGAGTTGGAGGCCCGGTTGGCGGGTCCGATCCGGGAGGGGATGGGAACGAAATGCACGGAGACGCAGGTCAAGCAGCAGATGCGCTTGGACCCGAAGTACAACGAGAAGCTCCGTTCCGTGGCGCATCTGGCCTACCTCGTCAACGTCCTGACGGCCTGTGTTCGCGCCTATGAACGAAAATCCGAGATGCTGATCTCCCTGGGCGCGACGCAGCGCCACGAGCAACAGTATCTCGATCCCGTAATCAAACGATAGGAGGTCACCATGAATCGTGAAAAGTTGATGGCTCTAAAACTGCGCCTGGATTCCTCGCAAAAACGTGGCGGGTTGTATTTCAGGCCCAAACCGGGGGCGACGCACACCATCCGCATTCTCCAGCGTCCGAACGTGGAGGAGTTCTACCTCCCGTTCTACCAACACTCCAACATCGGAACGGAGAAGGTTCCGATTCTCTGCCGACGGACCATCCACGCCACCGACTGTCCCATTGACGAAGTGGCGCAGGAGTTGATGCGCTCGACGGACGAGAAGGAGAAACGCCTGGGCAAAGGCATGCTGGCCCAGGAGCGGTATGCCTTCGTGGTTCTCGTGGACGGGGATCCCAAGCCCCTGTGCTGGGACTTGGCTCCCAAGTTCTTCCGCAAGATCGTGGGATTCGTTTGCGACCCCGCGTGGGGGGATATCCTGGATCCCTATGAGGGCCGGGACTGGACGATGGAACGCGGACCGGGACAGGGCATCGACACGGAATACGATTTCCGTCCCAGCCCTGAGAAAACCTCCATTGGAGCCACACAGGAGGAAATCGAGGCTATCTTGGCCGATCTCCCGGACCTAACGCGCGCGTACTGTCCGAAGGAACCGGATGAGATCATGGCGATTCTCGACGGCGGAGCGGATAGCTTCTCCCCTGCGGACATGGGAGCGGCCCCTCCGCCCCTTCCTCCCCCGGCTCCTTCCACGCCTCCCCCTCCTCCGCGCGTGGTGCGGCCTCCCGCTTCCCCCGCGCCTCCGGCACCGGTTGCTCCCGTGGCTCCTCCTGTGGAGGCCCCCAAGCCCCCTCTTCCTCCGGTTGCTTCGCCAACTGCGTCCGGGCCTGCCGCACCTCCGGCGGTTCCGCAAGTTCCCACGGAAAAGTTGAGCGAAGCAAAGCGCAAGTTTCAGGAGAAAATGGCGGCGCTGAAAAAAGGCAAATGAGTGACCTATCGGTTTGGCGTCATCACGGATATTCACCTGGGGCCGTCCCGTCAATTCGGGGCGGTCCCGGTTCCCTTTCCTATCCTTGGCATGCCGCCCAGGATGGCGTTGATTGCGCGCGCGTTGGATTATGTGGTTGGCCAGTGTGCGGCACGGGGAGCACAGGATATCATTCTGGCTGGAGATATCTTGGCGGATCACGAGAAAACATCGGGGCATGTCCTGGTGCTCATTCGTAAAATTCTTTGGGACCTTGTACATTCTCATAGCGTGAACCTGTTCCTGATGGATGGGAACCACGACCTTATCACGGGCCGCCGGGATAACACCCTGAGTGGGGTGGGCTTGGTCGCTCCCCGAAATTCCGTTGTTCTGGAGCGGTCCCTTTGGCCGGATGCCTACTCCACGGAAGCTCCGCTGATTGGATTTGACCCTTGGCGTGTTGTGTCCTACACGTCCGACACCAAACAGACGGTCTACGTGCCCGCGCTGAAAAGTTGCCGACGCCGATTACTTGTGATGCCGTGGGTCCCTGATGAGCATTTTCCGCGCATGCTGGCCGAGGCGGGTGTGGACGAGGCGGACGTGGTGATCTGCCATCAACCGTTGGCGGGAGTTCCGTTGGCCACGGGCGCGACCTTGCCGGAGGGCGTGGACGTGCAGGAGTTGATGAAGGTGGCGCGCGCGGGAACGACATTCATCTCGGGCGATATTCATCACCGCATGCTGCTGGACATCCCGGACCGGTGTTCCTGGGTGTATGTTGGCCCTCCCTGTCACCATACCTTCGGTGATGTTGGAGAAATTGGCGGCGTCATCGTGGACATCCCGGACGCGGGCCAGGTGGATGTGACGCCGATCAATAATCCGCTTGGGCCATTTTTCCATCCTGCGCTTGTGTCGCCGGACGAGTTATACGCGCCGGGGGAGAAAGTGGGATTCTTCCGTTGTCCCAGGACGCCGGAATTTGAATCCCGTGTGCAGGAGTTGGGCATCGAGGCATTTGTCGCGTGGGAGGGGAGCCTATTCCTCGCCGACACGCAAACCGTGGGAAAGCCCTCGGACCTGTTGGCTCCTATTGAGCAGGATTTGTCCTCCTACGTTGGCAACGTATGCAAGGAGAAAGACGCCGCTCTCGTGTTGAACACGGGATTGAAACTGCTGGAGGTATAGCGTTGACCACATTCGCCCGTAACACGTTGGTCCCCATTCACCGCAGCCGAGCGGATGTGGATTGCCTTCTGCGCGAATGGGGAGCATCAGGCGTCCAGTGGTCCGACGACCGCTATGTCTCCGATTGTTGCCAATCCCGCGTATACCACGCGACGGTAGAGATGTTTGATGGGCCAACCATAGTGTACGTTTGCGATTACTGTGAGTGCGCCTGTGGCGTCGTGAAGAAATAGCATGCTGACCCTCACGCGGCTTGTTCTGAAAAACTTCGGGCCGTTTGGGTCCGTGGACCAGTCTTTTCCTCCGACGGGAGCCGTCAAAGTATCTGGCAAGAACGAATTTGACCCCGGTCAGGATGACAACGGCAGTGGAAAGAGCACAATGCTCGGCGAGGGTCTGTCCTTCATCGTTTATGATGAAAACTTACGGGGAACCCGCGCCAATGACTTGATCCGAGACGACCAGGACGAGGCGTACGGACGCGCCGAATTCCATGACGATAGCGACCCGCGTCCGTTGGTCTTTGAGCGCACGAAGAAACGTGGCAAGTCCTCGGTCCTGGTCACCTCGCGTCCCGTGAGCCTGCTGTCGTTTTCCCTCTTCTCCATCTGCAACGTCTTCGATGATACTGCCGTGTCCTTTGTGACGGCGCAACCGGCGGAGCGGCAAAAGCATTTGGAAAAGATCATTGGCGCGGAGCGCGTGGAGAAGGCTTTGAATGCGGCCACGGGGGAAATCGAGCGCGCTGAGAAGAGGATATCCGATCTGGAGAGGGATAGCGAGAAGAATCAGACGAAGGTTGACACGCTGATCCAGGTCGGCGAGAGTTTGGCGGAGAAATTCGATCCGCAGAGCGTGGCGGCGGCCCAAGTGACCGCGCAGGCGGCATTGGACTCCCTCCAGGCCAGCTATCGTGTCTCCGTGGATGTCGTGGCCGCACTGGAAGCGGAGCAGACGGAATCCCTGGCCGTATTACAAGGCGTGGACGCACAGATCGCCGACACGGAGGCACGGTTCACTAAGGAAATCCAGGACACAGCGTCTCCGGCAATGCTGGCGGACGTGGACCGGCGGATCAAGGGTCTTCCGACGAAGTACGCGGACCGGATTCGGAAAGCCACCAGCGATAAGGAGGCATTGATCCGGGACCAGGGCGGCATTCAAGGCTCAATTACCGCCGTGGGCGCGCGCATCACCCGGTATGAAGCGCTGGGGCCGACGTGTCCGACGTGCGAACAGGCCGTGGATGCCACACACAAGGAGAACCATCTCGCCCTACTCCAGCAGGAGAAAGATGCTTTTGAGGAGAAACTGGAATCCATTGTTGCGCTTGTACGCGCCGCGAGTTCTAACGTGGAGGCGTTGGCGACGCAGCAGATTCAGGACGGGCAGGCCTTGGCTACGGAACGGGCGACGATTGAGGCCAGGCGGGACGCCATTCTTCAACGCAAGGCCTCTGCGTTGGGTATCCTCGCGGAGACGCGCAAGCGCCTGTCCGATGAGCGATCAACCCGAGAGTCCTCCATCCGCACGGAGACTTCCTCGAAGATATCCTTGGAGCGTGAAATTCAGCGTGGAACGACAACCTTGGCAGAGCTGAAAAAATCCGTCGCGGACTATGAACAATCCCTTAAGGAAAACTTGGAACAAGTTGAGGCATTGGACGCGGAGCGCGCGCGCTTGCGCGAAGCCTTGGTGGCGCAACGGGAAGCCATCAAACCGTATTTGTTCTGGAAAAAACACTTTGGTGCCGGTGGGTTCAGGGCGTGGCGGCTGGGACGGGTGCTCGACGTGCTCAATGAGACATTGGCCGAGTTGACGCAGACGTTCCCCAGCTTCCGTGTGTCCTTTGTTTTGGAGCGCACGGGCAGCAGTACGGGGAAGATTGAAATCAAATGCCTACGCACGGCTAATAACCGGGAGTACTTCTACGAGCAATTGTCCTCAGGGGAGCGCCGCCGGGTTGTATTGATTGTGCTTTTCGGCCTGTGGAAATTGGGCCAATCCTTTCCCAATGGGTTCCGCTTCCTCATCAGTGACGAAGTGTTCGACAAAATTGACGGCAGCGGCCGGGACAGCGTGGCGGACGCCGTGGGCTCCATGCGGACGCAGGGTCAGGTCTTTGTGGTGACCCATGTTCCCGAAGATACCATTCAGTACGACCAACACATCGAGTGTGTCAAAGACCCCACGGGCATATCTTCAACCCACTCCATTCCCGTGGCCAGTTAAGGAGAGTTCAATGGTTGATTTGACTACGTTGCCTTCCGTACCAGCATCTGTGGATCCCGCGTCTACGCCGCCGGACGGGAGTGAGGAGCAGAAGTTATACCGTCAGATGGGGCGCATACTGACCGATCTTGTGGCGGCCGATTCCTTGGCGGAGAAGATTGATGATGCCGTGCGCGCTGGACTGCTGGACGCGCGGCATCCCATTGCTATCGCACGGAAGGAGTACGGCCGCACGTTTACCTACTTCTGGAGAGAGTTTGTCACCAAGATGGAGCGGGCGGCGGATCAAGCGCAAGGGGCGCGGGGCGGCCATGAGTAGCGACGTTGGGCGCATGCACCCCGTTGGAGGCGGCTTTGAAATAGACCCTGAGCCTGAGGGCTTGCTCTTAGGACCGTATGCGGCAATGGGGGAGGAGATAGGGAAGCTCGTGGAGAGTAAGAATATCGCGTATGGCGATGCATTTGGTCAGTCAGGGAAGATTTTAGAAGTCCTATTCCCGGACGGTGTGCCCGTGGAGAAGTACGATGACCTCCTGTTCCTAGTACGGACAATAGACAAGTTATTCCGGATCGCCTCACGTCGTATGGATGCGTTTGGAGAAAATCCGTTTAGCGATATTGCTGGGTATGCTATACTGGGTGCGGTGCGTTTCGAGAACGACCGCAAGAAAAAGGAAGATCATGCCGCGCAAAAAAGACCATAGCAGAAGTGCATCCGGGCGTCGGGCAAAGCAGCACGGCAACGCATTTGAACGGATTGTGTATCATCTGATCCGGGATGCTTGGAAGTTGGACGAGAAGGAGTGTTTCCGTACGCCGCTGTCCGGAGGGCATCGGTCTTTGAATGCGTCGGATATCCTGTTTGGCGACGGCGTGTTCGATACCGGGGACCGTCCGCTGTTCATCGAGTGCAAGTACAGAACCGTCCGGCAATGGTCGTTCGATTACCTCTTCAAGGGTCCGTTCCAGGAGACTGCGGATTCCTGGTTCCCTATTAAAGTTCTGGAAGAGACGCGCACGAAGTGCCCTGAGGGCCATGCTCCGCTGGCTGTTATGGGCCGTCCCTTGTTCCCCGTGTTCGCCGTGTTCAAGTTCGATGATTACAAGGATGAAGCCCTTCTCTTTGACCAGGTATTCAGTTTGGGATACTACGGAATGTGCCCGTTGCCTATCTTTCTCAAGGCCTACGCGCACACACAACACGGCCTCAGCACCCGGTTGGGTGTGCAATGGGTGGACGTGAAGGGCATTGCTAAGTTCAACGTCGAACGGGAGCGGGAACGGTTGAAGGCGCTGGCAAAGGACATGGGCGTCCAGGTCATTACGACACGGGAGGAATTGGAAGCGGCGGAACAAGCCTCACCAGCACCGCTTCCCTTTCCGCCACGAAAGGAAAATTAACGTGCAGGGAAACGGGCGGGTCTTGGTCCTGGTGGATTGCCAGCAGTTGTTCTATTCCGCGCGGGAATTGAGCGGAGAATGGGCGCGGCTGGATTATCAGAAGCTCGACAAGCGTGTGGCGGAATTAGTTCACGGTCGGGACGTGGTGAAGGTGGCGTTTGTCGCCGTGTCCGATCAGTTTGACAGTTCCCGGTTTGTCACCATGCTCAAAGCGTTGGGCTATCGGGTCAAGAAGAAATACGTGAACCTGGCCGCAGCCGCTGGAGGCGATGGTATCCGGTGGTCGGAGTGGATGACGGGCGAAATCACCTCCCTGTTGACGGATCCCTATGCGGCCTTTGTCATCGCATCCGGCTCCGGTGGGTTCCTTCGTCTCGTGGAGTCCCTGGTCGGCGGGGATAATGAGGTGACCATGCTTTCCTTCAAGAACCGGCTGAACGCGAGTTTCCGCGCCTTGACCCCGGTCGTGGAATTGGGCGTGGAGGACCTACTGGAGGAGCGCCGCCGGGAGAAAGACGCATGCGGGACAGCGCCGACGAACTCAACCAGCTAAAAGCGGAGGAGTTGTACTGCACGGCCTTGCAAAGCGTGCCCGTGATCGCCCGGACGCTGGGGCTGAACGAGCGGATGGTGTACTTTTGGAAGGATAACCTGGACTGGACGCGCAAACGCGACCGATTCCTTAAAAAAATCAAACGTGGCATGCAGGAGCGCGCGCGAACCATGCTGGCGCGCACGTTGTCGGACATGGACCGGGATCTCTCTGAACTCCAGAAAATGTCCCTGGCGGCCATCCGGCCCAACAATCCTGAAAACCCCGAGGACGCCGTGGGCACGGATCGGGAGCGCAAACCCCTCACGTTCCGCAGCGCCGAGGGAGCCGCCAAATTGCTCATGGACGTGTACGGCGAACGTCGGCAGCTCATTGCCACCGTATTGGAGTACATCGGCGGGGATCTCCCTGCGTTGGACCTTCCCACGTTGGCACTTGGAGGCGAATCCCCAGCCACACCTCCCGCCCTACCAGGGCAAGTCTCCCCCGTACTGGAGGACCTTGGCGGAAAGGTCATCAAACGGGACAAACGGCGCAAACTCCCCCCTCGCCGGAAGCGCGTGCCCAAGAAAGCGCAGAAACCACCGGAGCCGGGGGCGTAGATGGGCACGCAAACCCGGTCTGGCAGGTCATGGCTCGCGTCAGGATCGTCCCGGATCAATTTTCCGTGTCCTCCTCCCGGTCATCCTGCCCAATTCAATCCTGGACTGCTTGGTGTGCTGAAACGTGGGGAAACATGCTTACCTCACTTGACAAACTGTATAAGATGCGGTATAATGCAGATGAAATGAAGGAGAGAACATGAAAATCACGAAAATCAGCAAGCATTTTTCTTTGACCATCCAGGCGCGGCCGTTCCATCCCCTTACGATGTCCACGATGATGGAGGCGGAGGTGGGAGAGGGGGAGACGGAGGAGGACGTGCGCGCATTGTTGGATGAAAAGGTGCAGGAAGACGTGTTTCTGGGTATCCCCGAGGCCGTCGAGAAGTTCAACACGGAAATCGATGGCATGACCTCCTCGGGGGCCATCCGGAAGAAGTAATGCCAATCCCTCTATGGCAACTCTACGTCGGGGTTGCCTGCATCTTCGCCCTTTACTATCTTCCCGAGGGGCCTGCGTACTTACGCCGGAAGCCGGTGCATAGGGCTATTCAAGCCTTTGTTGTCGCCGTGGTCCCGTTTATCCTTGGATCTGTATGGCCTATCATTTTAGTCATGCGCATTGTTGGTGCTCTGCGCGAGTGCCAGAAGTTCGCACGAGGAGATTGTGTATGAAGCGTTGCGCGTTGTTGTTCCTTGTCCTGACTCTTTTAGGGTGTAGTCTGGCTAACTTTTTCCCCACGGGCTATGTGGAGGTGACGGTCGTCAAGGATGGCGTGACCGTGTTGCACGGGACTTTCCACGCCCATCAAGTCAAGGCTTCCGCGTCGGAGTTGAAACTCTACTGTACCCTGTTGTCATGCCGGATGATCTACTCCAAGGCGCAAGGGAACAGTTGGACTATCACGAAATTGTAGGAGGACGGCATGTACGTGAGGTTCTGGAAGAGGGTCTTGGGCTTGATGAAGAACCACAACAAAGATGTGAAGACATCGGATGCTCCTCCGTTGATGTACATTATCCCGCAGGAACACGTGGAACAGGTCTTTGAACTGTGGGATGAGTCACGCAACGACCCGGGCAGCTCGGCGGCCAGATTCAGGCTGTGGAGTTTTGTGGAAGCCAGTCTGGGAGGCAAGACCAACATACAATCTGGAATGCGCTGGCAATTACGCGCCCTAAATTGCTTGACCCTTCACGTGATCAATATTCCCAACAAGGAGTGATCATGACATCGCATAGGACGCTCGCCAAAATCTTAGTGGTCCTCTTCCTCTGCCTGATGGCCTACGGTGTGGGATGGTCGCGCGGCGCGGAGTGGACGCATGAGCAAACCTGCCTACTCCTGGCGGACTTCTTTGAACTCTACACAAAGACGGACACACGTGCGCTCGGCCCGGAGGATCGAGCGCTGTTGAAGAACATCGAACGCCGGATGCAGGTCATGGAGCGTATGGCCAAGCGGCATGCGGTGGCCCCATGACCGACCTGGACAAGACAATCACATATTTCTATTTTCTATATTCAATGTGCCCTTCGGTGGACGAAATGGCGAAACGCTTACTCCCCAAAGAAAAGCCCCTACGCAAATGCGCCCTTCGCGGGTGTGAAAACATGACACGGCATAATGGGAGCTATTGCTGTGCGGAACATTGCAAAGCCGCCAAGTTGCCCGCCGCGCCAGACGCCGCTGGGAGCCGTTGTGACAACACAAGTCGTTGAGACGGATTCCAGTGTCTACGTGCTCAGCGTGCGGTGCGCCAACTGCCAGAGCATCTTCCTGGTGGCCATCCCCATGGGGACCAGCTACAACCAGCATCTCGCCCGTGGATTGGTGGAATGCCTCTACTGCGGACAGACCTCCAAAGACATTCCAGGTACGGCATGGGAAGACCGCTCCAAGAAGTTTATCAATCTCGGCGTTCCCAAGGATGACGCCTTGGACCACGTGGACGACGGGCTTCCGAAGAAAAGAAAGCGTGCCAAACGAGGTAAGCCTTGAAATCTCCTGACATGGCTATCCGCATCACCCCTAAGATGTTCATCGCCTATAACGCCAGACTTTTGGAGGAACTCCACTTTCCATCCGTCGTGGAATTCGTGGTCATGCCTCCGGGGGACGTGATCCTGATCCGGCGTAGCATTGCGCGGACTACGGGTTATCGGGTATCCTACTGCAATCGTAAAAATAAATCCGGGGCCGTCACGGCGGTCCCCCGGCCGTTATTGAAGCGGTTTGGTAATCAAATCAAGCCGGGTCGGTACATCGCCTATCGTTCGGGATCCGGCGTAGCGTTTCGCTTGGGGGATGTGTGAAGCCGTTGACCATCAAAGAGCGGCATTATATCATCTTCTGGACAAGGCATTTGAACACCGAGGAGGATCCCGAGGGCAAGGATATCCGTCTGGCCACGGGACGATTCGATCAACACGGGGCGGAAATCTACGAGGGCAATATGGTGAGGGTCACATGCGATGGTGAACCCAACGTAGACGGCAAGGAATTCCTGATCTATTGGGATACCAACCTCTGCGGGTTCTGGTTCTGGGATCGCGCCTTGCCAGGCCCGCTGGAGTTGACGTATAATCTGTGGTCCGTGAACCCTGTCCTGGAAATCGCGCAACGAATCAAGACGGATACACCCCAAGGATCCGCTCAGACCTTTGGGGAGTTACCAGGACCCCAGGACAATTAGGAGGGAAGGTGAAACGCCAAAACGAGAAGCCTGCCTTCAAGGCACAGATAAGCACGCCACACCAACAGGATACTCCCATTGGGCAACCCATGGTTCCGTGCGGATTCTGCCAGAGCTTCCGCCCCGTCCACGTAGCCCACGAGATCAACGTCGGGCATTGCAAGTTGCCCCGAGGCGTTTACTTTGACAATGTGTGCGAAGTGGAGGGCACGTTCGAGGGCACGGGAATCGCTGCCTGCAACGAGGACTATGTGCGCCGCGTCCTCACCCATAGAATCATGCGCACCACGGACGGTTGCGTAGAAGGAAAACTTAAGGAGAGTCCTCATGCTTAGAGCCCCTCATCAAGCCAATGGCATCCAGCGTCGGAATCGAGCCCGTCAGTTAGCCAAACGGAGAGGAGAACAACCTTCCCGCCAAAAGCCGTTGGGAGCAACCTCGCATATCCTGCGCCCCTTCGATAGCCAACGCTCCTGGTATCGTTACCTATCCCGGATGATGAAAGCACGCAAAATTACCACCTACCTTCTTAGACGGCATAAAAAAGTCATGGATGACTTGCGCGGGTTCAAGCCCGCAGTCTTTGACCTTCCGCTCGTGGTCACACCGTCGTCCTACTTCGCCAATAAGCATTAGCAAAGTAATCATGCCTTGGTTGAAGCGGGCTTATGACGTATATCTGCTGATGCAGGCAGAAGGTACAACCCCTCATGCAGTTAGTGACTTTGTCGAGCATGTGGAGCCGATTGTCCTGTCCACCCTACGGCCATTCCTACGTTTGTCCGGTGTACGGGACGGAACCGACGATGACATGATGCAGGCGGCACGTTTGCGGATTGTCGAGAAATTACCCAAGATTCTGAGCACGCAATTGGAGTCCAAGGAGCAATTATTCAAGTACCTTGAGTTGCTTTGCCGCAATGCCATGAAAAACGAATTCGGACGGTTTGAGTGGTGGTGCCCCATCCTGCCGGAGTACATCAAGCCGCCGACGGAATTATCCCGAGAGGAAGTCGCCGCGTTCAACCGGGAACTGGTGACCTTTGTGCTGGCCGGATTCCCCCAACGGGAACGGGACTTAGCCCGCTATGTCCTACGCCAACGCATCTTGGGACGCACGGTCAGCCGGTTCCTGGTCCTGCGCTTGCGGTGCAGTCCACAGTGTAAGGCGCACTGCCGCGCCCTCAAAGCCGTACAGGGAGGTCAGTGCGCCAGCCTGTTGGTGGAGGCCACCGTGGATCTGCGCATCCGACGCTACTTAGCGGATTTGTACCGGCACGTCTGGGAGAAAACGAGAGACACAGGCACGGGCCGGGAGAATGTGACGGAGAGCGCAACGCCTGAAAGTGAGCCTCGTTAATGTTTCCCGATCCAATAAACTACAGGTCTCTCAGGATTGTCTTTCCCTACCCGGGAGGATTCGAGTGGCAGTATTACATCCCTGGAGGAATGTATTGGGTTCCAGTGCAGATTCCTTGGTCGAGTACCCCCGAACCAGCAGTTGTCTATCCTTGGGATGGCGAACCAAGGCTGTGATATAATGAAGCTCTCACAAATCATCACTGCTATTTTTCCTACCTTTGCCCTGGAGCCCTGTCGCCCCAGGCTTTTTTGTGCTTATGCGTCGGAGCGCAACGTGAGATGACCCAAAGCATGGAAGTTCTAATCTATGAAGTGAGAAAATCATCCTCTCCAGGATCAATGAAATTCTTAATAGTTCCTACATCTAACGGTCTTGCTGTTGTCCCAGCGGAGCTACGCAAAAGCCTCGGGGAATTGGTTTTTTTCACAAAGCTATCGTTGAATAAGGGAGAAAAACGAATTGCTCTTGATGTTGATAATGTTCTTCTCCAGATTCAAGAAAAAGGATATGGTGTTCAGGAAAACATTCCTTCAGGCTATAGGGCTACTCCTTCGCGAACGGAAATTATCACCGAAATTCAGAGCATGATACGGCTTGCAACCGCACGTGGCGTAAGTGAGCACAGCCAATACAATACGAATTGCGTAGTGCGCTTGGGGAATGGATTGATCGCGGCCATACACGGGCTGGTATGGAGCGGTGATGCGGAAACTGTTTTATTCAGTATCCACGAGGCCTTGCGCGCCCAAAATGATCAAGACCATCTATTGGTCTGCTTAGTCTGTGGCTGGAGAGGATCTGAGGCGAGTCGGAGGGCCACGTACTTTCAACAGACCGTGTGCGCTGGTCCCATGGCTCTTCCTCCGGACCCAAATGTTCATTTCTACGAAATGGGACATGGAGCGGCATGGGACTGCGGTCCGGTCGTTACAGATATTGGCCAGCAGGTATCTCATATCGACTGCACTCATTCTCTCTACAATGTGCGTCGTGAACATTACCAGAAATACGGGCCGTTGTACACGCTGGATGAAGAGATTCTAAAGCGGGAGCCTGATATAGACTTCGTTTGTGAACTTCTAAAAACTCGCGGTTCCCTAACAAAATATTGCAGAAAGGTGGTTCATGAAAAGGAGAGGCAAGTTATGCTCAACGAAATGAAACTGCAAATGGAAGCTACTTTGGCGAAGTTTGTCTTTCAAGATTCCACTAAGACTACTTGGCGAAAAATGGAGGATGCACTGGAAACTATCCCTGGCGTGCAGATTGCAAAAGTCTGGCACGTCAGCGGGACATCGCTGGAAGGGTTCATTATTTGCGCCAAAGGCCGGAACCGCATTGACTTCACCGTCCGTCCCGTTGGCGTTGACGTAACCCTGCTGGAAGAGAGTACCACGTCTTAGTTGACAAACTCGCTAAACTATGGTATAGTACAGCCATGAAACAATGTCCTCGCTGTGGAGCGCCGTATGACAGGGACGTGCTGGTGGGGATCTCGGGCAACACGTTCGGGCGCAAGTTTTCCTGCGGGACTATCGTCGGGCCAGCCGTGCAGGATATCAGCACACCTCCCGATGGGGTTACCGTGCTGTGGGCCGCCTGTGCGTATTTCGTGCAACGGGCTGCCCAGATAGACTCGCAGGTGGAGCAAATATTTCGAGCTGCGACATTCAACGCCTCCTCCTGGTACGAATCGGCATCTGGTGTTGCGCAGTTGACTAAAGCCGAACAGGAGCGCGTGTTACAAATCATTCGACTCTGATAGAGACAGGAGGGACTATGTGGATTTCCCGTAAGGATTACGACCTGCTGCTGATATCGGGAATGCGGTTGAAGCAGGAGAACGAGACGCTCTTGCAGCGTGTCGCTGAGATGGAGGCGGAAGCGTCCAGGTTGCGGAAGGGCTATGAGCGGAATTTCTACGCTGTGGAGAGTGACGACGGCGGCAATACGGTCAGCACCATTGTCTCCTCCCGTTCCGCGCGTGTGCGGGATGCTTGGGTGGCCTCTAAGCCTTCCACTCGGTTGGGCGTCTCGGCTGGTCACGCTAAGGTCATAGAGGCACTTCATTTGGGAAAAGTGCCCTCTTTGGACCCGACCAAGGAATCTCAGAGCGCGCAGTTGCGGTTATTTTGACCCATATGGTTGATGCGCCTGCTGTGAGGGCAAAATGACAGACACGCTGGAGGCCTTCTCCGTACGTGCCGAGCGCTTGTTGGACCGGTTATTCCTTGGCAAGCACCATGTTCCCAAGATCAAGAAAGAGAACGTGGAGACGCCGTTTGAACGCTGGGAGGTCAACGACTCCGGGGACTGGTCTACCTTTGACTTTGAACGGCTGACCCGGCTCGTGATCTTAGCCCATGATGAGTGCATACGCGCCTCCATCTGTCCCAGCGGTCCACGCCATGCACGCCCGATCCCAATGCTTGCCCTCGTTGGCCGTCTTTGACGCCAGGGCATTCTCCGTACCCGTGGATGACGTTGTGAACGTCTTCCTGTGGCGGGCCAAAGATTGGGAACGCAACAGCATCCAGATGTACGCGCACAGCCTGTTCAGCCATAAGCAGCTCCACAAGAAGAACATTGGCGCGATGCATGAGATGTTGCATTCTGTCGGCAAGAACTGGACTACGAATCTATCCGACCGGGAACGTAACGGCGCGTTCCTGATCCGGCGTTCCGGCGGAGGCATCGAAGTCCGAACGGATATCCTTCCAACGTTCCCAAGCGTCCAAGCGGCTATAGGTGGCCTTTTCACCTTTGACGCGGATAAGAAGCCAAATGCGCCGGGGATGCCGTGAACCGTCCCGAACTCGGCGTCAAGCAATTTGTCGCCGTCGTGCAAAACCGGCGAGGTGGGAAGTTCATGGTATTTGCCACAGGTAGTTCTAAGCACTACCTGTTCTCCCCCTTGGACCAATATGGGTGTGCAACCTGCATGAGCTTTCCTGTTCTGAAAGCCAACCTCCGTCCCGAGATCCGAAGAGCCCTTGCACACGGATGGGGCAATGCCTCCTTGTAATATCTACTTGACAAACAGAAAAAGGCGTGGTACAATACGGCCATAGAGACTACAAGGAGGCTCATATGAACGGAACGACGAAAATGACCCTCGATCAAATCTGCGAGCAGGAGCACTTGTACCGCCGGGAGGATCTGCCGGTCTGGTGTGAGAAGAAACTCCTCGCGGCCGGTGTGCGCGTACCCGTGCGGTTGACGGGCACAATCTGGGCGTACTCCAACGATCTTGGGCAGGTGTGGATCGCCACCACCATGCAGGGTTGGGCACGGTCGCTGTCCGTCCGGATGCTGTACTAAGGAGGCTATCATGTCAACCAAAAAGAAAACCTACCCTTGCCCCTCATGCAGGAAGCCCATCCCGGTTACGGAGTTCTTCTCCGGCGACGATTTTGTACTCGACGAGTACGGTGACGATGGGGATAGTGCAACGCTTTGGTACAAGGGAAAGCTCGCCCTCGGCAACAGTGAAGGCGCTAAACAAGGAACGTGCGTAAAGTGCAGGCTGCCAATCCTCGTCAGCGCCACCATGCACATCACGCAGACAACGGAATTTTCGGTTGGAAAGGACCCTGCGCGGGACCGCTTGTTCACCGCCAAGGATTTTCCGGCCTGGGCGTGGGATAAACTGACGGAGAATTTGAAAAGCACCACAGGTACGGACATGCCTGCCATCTTCCTGTACAAGGACATCTTGGGCCGGATATTGTTTACCGGCGATGGCCTGCGCGCCAAGCTGTGGCGGACGAGGGGCGGTGAAGCTTTTCCAAAAGACCTGCCTCCGTCTGCGCCAAAGGACGGGGCACGCTAATGGCCTACGTCGTTCTGCAATCCGAGGTAGGCCTGTATACCGTCGGGTTTTACTCTCCTGACGGAACGTGGCATCCCGTAAAGGATTGCGCGTCTTCCGAAGAAGCACAACGACACGCGCATTATCTGAATGGGGGAAGCTCTCAAACAGGGAACGAGGCGAAGAAAACTAAAGTGCCCTCCAAGTCGCAAGTTCTCGCGCCGAAGATGTTGGATTTTATCCAGAGATGGCGTGAAATCATTGACGGAGGAGGCAAGGGTGCGGAACAGTGGGCAGAGGACTTTGACACGGAAGCTCAGGCGATACTGAAGAAAGTACGCAGGAATCACTTGGGAGAAGATGCTGAGATCATCACAATCTTTGAATTTGCCTGCGGGTGCAAAGTGACCCGACGCGATAGGACCACCCTTGTTTCCATGTCCTATTGCGCAACGCACGAGAACCCATCGAAGGGGGTCAGGAATCAGTTTATCGGGGAGATAGAGTTGCTATCCTTTATCAAGTCACTGGATGACCGGTTGCGAGCACTGTGTGTGCAAGCGCATATCCTAGCTAATGAACATGCAGCCGGGTTGGCCATTAGTGATGGCGCGTGGAAGGACCTCTTGGATTTGGCCTGCGAGGGGTTCAAGGCGTCCGATACCTACCATGCTGCGTTGATAACTTCGGCATCCAAGGCCAAAGGATAGTCCCGTCATGGCCATGAGGCTCATTGATGCGATCAAAGTTGTCCAGGACCCGTTCCGGGGTATTCAGCACTCGGCACAGAAGATCGCTTGGGCGGAAGAAGCAATTCGCGCCAGGGATTTGGACCCGGAAACCTACCGGAATTGGGTGCGCCCTAAAGCCCTAAACCGGAGTCTGCAAAATCCACGCACGAGGACACGCATGTACAGCATCCAGCGACAACTCCTGCTTGATCCACGATCCCGTACCGTCGTATCCGCCGAGGTCACGGAAGTACTTCGGCTTGCCGGACCTGATACACCAGTGACCAGTGTGCTATTTGGCCGAATGTACCAGGTCAGTTCCGGCGGTCGTCGCTTGCGCAGGCTATGCTTCCGGGATCGTAAGGTCGCCGAGAAACTTCTCTTAGCAGACAAGTCTATCCTGCGGGAAGTGGAGATGGCCTGTACGGTATCCGATTGCAGGGCGGCAATGGCATGAATGGCTTGTCAATGGGGTCCATCGAGTCCAAGTTCATTGCTGCCACTCTTGAACAAGGAAAGAATGCTTCTTCTGAGGATATGGCGGAACACTACGGTCGGCTGTGCATTGCCTGTGTAATGGGCAATTTGGCGCTTCAAGATATCGCTCCCGTGTATGCTCGCATTGCCTATCGGTTCGCGGAGAAGGCTACACCCAATTTCGCCTTGCGCGGCTTTGAGATGTTCTCCGTGCTATTGCAACATCACTATGGATGGGTGCGTTATGACGTGGAAGCTCGCATGTTAGCGGAGGCAGCGTATATAGCCGTGCGCCGGAGTCACACCTTCCTGACGGATACCAACCACACCTACACGGCGGGCGAACGGACGATGCCGATAGGCGGTAGGACAATGACCTGGACTTCGGACATGATTCGACGCTATGTCGCGGCGTGTCAGAAGGCACCACGTGGCTGACCAGGCTCCCGTAGCGTGGTCCGAGAACTCGGTCTTGGACCGGCTGACGTACCTTTTCCCTGAGACGTCCCATGTGATCCTGCGTGGTGTACGCAATGCCACCGGCTTTCCACGTCAGGTCCGCACGGCGGATGCCCTGGTCCTGTCCACCTGGCCCTCACGGGGCCTCTGGATGGCGGGTGTGGAAGTGAAAATATCCAAGAGTGACTATCGCAAGGAGCTGGAGGATCCCACGAAGGCGCATGAGTTTCATCGCTTCTGCCATTTCTGGTACGTGGCGACGCCCAAGGGGCTCCTCGACGGGTTGGTCATACCGGAGACGTGGGGCCACATTGAGGTCCAGAAGGATCGCGCCAAAGTAGTAAAGACACCAATTCAGCAGACCCCTATCCCGATCACCATGGCATTCCTCTGTTCTATCTTGCGCCAAGTGTCCGAAGGCTATATTTCTAAAGAAACCTTGAACACCCGCATTGCGGAGGAAGCGGAACGGCAAAATAAGCGGCTTAAAGAGCACCTGGAATACGAGTACAAGAAATTGAAAGAGAACGTAGAACACTTCGAGAATCTCTCCGGCGTCAAGCTTGCCAAGAGTTGGGAACTGTGCAACATCGGTCCTGCCGTGCGCTTTGTCGTCAACTCCGGCCTGTTGCGCGGTGAGAGTATGATGGAACGCCTTCTGGAATCTTGCGAGCGTAGTGCCAAGGATATCCGAGAGGCGTTGGAGGAGTTTCGTAAAGCATCTCCGGAGAATCACTCTGTTGGAGGAGCCAATGGTCCTGACCAGGGTTGACGCCCTCAAAGAGCATCTTTGCCTGGTGTGCAAAAGCTATCATCCACGGGAGGGCAAAGACTACGGGAAATGCGACACGGTACAGATGGTGGTGCAGGAGACCATGACGTGCGAGAAATGGAGACTAAAAGAATGACTGACGCTTTCTGGACCGCCGCCGAGAACTTTCTGGAAGAGCTTAAGGCCGAGTGCCTTAGTGTCCTGCATGGTGACCAACGGTATAAAATCTCCGTGTCTGCCTGCGCCCACGACATTCAAATCATGGTCTGGCGGGAGCACAAGAAACCTATCCTGGTGCGGTTGAAGCCGGATGACGCACGCGCCATGGCCGAGAAGATGTTGGCTCTATTGGAGCCCCCAACATGTGGAACCGAGTGAGACGGGCGTGCCACACCAACGAGCCTCAGAGCACCACGGTCATCGCGTTGACGTTGTTGAACATCGCGGCCGTGCTTAGAAATCCCCATCCGTCATGGTGGGTGTACGTATTGGCTGTGCTGATTTATCCTGCTATCGCGTTCACCGCCAATCTGCTGGACCCTATCCCTTGCCGGAGGTTATCTGACCATGAGCAAATCTAAGCACGAGATGCCCGTGACCGTTGATGTGCGATTCTGCTGTTGGCCGCACTTTCTGGAGTTCTGGCAACCCGCCTTATGCTTTCCTGGCCGGAGGGATCACCGGATGTGAGGAATGGCAGGCAAAGGTTGTTGAAGCATTGAAAGACGAGCCTGTCCTGCTGATTAACCCACGACGCGCCAACTTCCCCGTGGAGGACAAGCACGCGGCATTTGACCAGATCAAGTGGGAGTTCTCCTGTTTGGCTTTGGCGGATCGGATTCTGTTCTGGTTCGCCAAGGAGCAAATCCAACCCATCGTTCTCTATGAGTTCGGACGGTGGCTGGCCTTGAGCACTAAGCCTTTGTTCGTCGGTGTGCATCCGGCGTACCCACGTCGTCAGGACGTGTACATTCAAGGGATGTTGGCGTATTCAAGCTTGGAAATTTCCTCCTCCTTGGATGCGCTCATTTGGCGGGTCAAGAACAACCTACGGCAGGCCCAAGAGTTCGGAAAATAACAACAGTTTAACGGAGGGGATATGTACATTCGCTACTACCATTTTCGACGGCACTTCAACGGCATCAACTACTTCGAGTTGTTTCCAGGTGCCCGTGATGCTGAGCCCTTGGGAGGTGTGACGGTTGCCCTGGACAAGGACACGGGGAAGATCGGGATGGCCGTGTGCTCGCATCGGGATTTCTACAACCGCAAGAAGGGTCGGGAGAAGTCCTATGCCCGGCTGAAAGTGGCATGCCATCAGAATGTGGATGCTTGCGCCCCATGCATGAAGTTCGTAGACGAACAGGAAGCCGTGATCGGCATTGTCTTGCGCGTCCTCAAATCGCAGAACTCTACGACGCCACTCAAAGCCTTGCGCGTCCTGTTCGAGTAGCATTGACAAACACGGAAAATCTGCTATAATCGCGTAGTAAATTACTCTAATGGGGGTAGCCATGACGCCTCTGATAGGACAGTTCTTGGGCATCGAAGCGGACAAGCCGACGGCGACAGGCCGAGTGTATCCTAAGAGTGTTCTCGCTTCCCTGGTGTGTCAAGCTCGTCAGGATAAAACGGATATCCCAGGATTTTACGGTAACCTGACCGACGCTTGGCAACCGCCTTCCGTAGACACGTGCGCTTTCACGGCCAGGAACGTTCGGCTGGAGCGCGAACGGCTGGTGTGTGACGTGGCCGTGGTAGACACGCCTGCTGGTCGAAAACTCCGGAAGGACCTCGCCGCCAAGAAGAACGTCCCATTCACGCTGGCCGTCACGGCGTCATTACGCAGGGACGCGGAAGGCAGAGAGGTGATTGGTGATGATGTCAAGTTGTGCGGGGTATCCGCCGTGCTGGTCGATGGACAGTGACGCAGTGCATAGGAGGGAATCCGTGACGCAACAGAACTGTGTTGGGAAGGTCCACTACCCGCTGTGGTATCGTCTGACCAACCTTATTCCTGCAATTCGGAGGAAACGGCAAGCGATCTGGGACAATGTACTTAAGCGCAAAGGGCCTTTCATTTACCTTCCCTATACGCCTGTGTATAAACCCCTTTCCATGGATGACATTGTACGTGGGTACAGCCCCTTGTGGGCGAGACTGCTCTATTTCCTGCCCGTGGTGCGTCGCTATGCCAATCGGAGATTCTCCCGGATGCCTATGGTTAGAGCCTATGCGCAGAGGCCCATCAACAAGATGTTCTACCAGGTGGGCACGATTAACACGGGTAAACACGACGCTGGAGACTCCCATGAATGAGGCTATTCGTGTCCCCGGCATGACTGAGGAGGAATGCAGGCAGTTGATCCCGCCAGGGACGTTCCTGTTGGGCTACGCAGGCTCCCGAGCGCATGGCACCTATCCCCCGCCGGAGGTTCCCGGATCCGTTGACGACATAGACCTGATGGGCGTCGCGTTCGCCAAGCCGGAAGTCTACCTGGGACTGGCTCAATGGGATCACGTCCAGATCATCCGGGGCCAGTGGGACGTGACAGCCTATGAAGTCCGCAAGTTCGTCCGGCTCCTGCTCAAGCAGAATCCTAACGTGCTTAGCCTGCTGTGGTTGCCTGATGAGTGCTACGTCCATCAGACCCCCGCAGGGCAATGTTTAGTGAATAACCGAGATCTCTTCACGTCAACGCAGATATTCCATTCCTTTGCGGGATACGCCTATGAGCAGCTCCGGCACATGGAACAGCGTTCCGTCAATTCCCGCATGGGGGAGAAGCGGCGGAAGGTCGTCCAGCGGTACGGTTATGATTGCCTTGCGGCTAGCCACCTGATACGGCTCTTGCGCATGGCCATTGAGTTCCTTGGCGATGGTATTCTGCGCGTCCGGCGTCCGGATGCCTCCGGTCTGTTGGAGATCAAAACCGGGCTACGGACTCTGGAAAGCGTGAACGCGGAGGCCACCAAGCTATTCAAGAAAGCTGAAACTGCCTTTGCGAAGTCGCCGTTGCCTGCCACGCCGCAGACGCGCAAGGCGGAAGAACTGCTGATGGAGATCGTGCGCAACTACTTGCTGATGGGTGTTGCGTGACATACATCACCGGTCGGTCTGAGCGTGAGAAGGCATAGGGAACCCATCGGGAGTACCTGGACCACATGCCGGTGGTGATGACGGATCAGCACTGCGGCCGGTTGCATCGTTGTCCGCTCTGTGGCAAGGAGGAGTGGAGCGTCTGGGGCCGTGCACGGAAGCATTGGGAATCACATAAGAAGGGGAACAAAGTATGAACCTACGCTACTTATGTCAAAATGTGGTTGCAATTTACAAACCGGAGATACTGTGCCTGTTGCTCAAGGCATTGCCGTATTCATCAAGCCGTGTCTGATATGCAAAGAGATCGAAGAAAAAGGTGCTAAAGCAAAGAAGCCAAAGAAGCCGAGGACTAAATGAGCGTTCTTGAGGAATCAGTACGATGAAAATAGCCTTGACAAGGCAACAGGCTATAGCGCTGTGCCTATCTATTGCTATTGCCGTATTCGCTATCCTCCAATGGCTTGAGGTCATTGAAATCCAGGACAAAGCTACAGAATGAAGACAACACTCTTATGCGGTGATGCGCTGGAAGTCCTCCGAACACTTCCCGATAATTTCGCAAGTTGCTGTGTTACGTCTCCTCCCTATCTCGGGTTGCGGGATTATTTAGTCTCCGGCCAGATTGGGCAAGAAGTCCTGCCGGAAGAGTATGTTGCTAACTTGGTAGCCGTCTTTCGGGAGGTTCGGCGAGTTCTACACGATAGTGGGACGTGCTGGATTGTGATGGGCGATGCTTACTGCGGTGGTGGTCGCACGGGAAAGGGCGGTAAACAGATATGGGGTGGAATGGAAAAGAGTCAAAGTGGGCGTGGGCTGGCGTACGGTCAGCCGACGGGAAAGTTGCCGGGAATTAAAACCAAGGACATGCTTGGCCTGCCTTGGATGCTGGCCTTTGCGCTCAGAACTGATGGCTGGTACTTGCGGCGTGACATAATCTGGACGAAAGAAAACTGTATGCCATCTTCCGTCAAGGACAGACCAACATGCAATCACGAGACGATCTTTCTCTTGTCTAAAAAGCCCAACTACTTTTATGACTACGTGGCGGGATTGGAAGACGCTGTGTCCGCATCCGCTCATGACGTGACGGGCCAAGGGTACGCTGCGCCAGGACAATCCCCACAGAAGGGCTCCCGTCCGCGTGGTGGCAAGAGTGCCTTTCGTGGCCAGGGTCACCAGCGTTCTACTCCGTCAGGCCCGGCGAACCGCTCAGGAAGAGACATGCAGACGGTTGGACCGGGAATCATTAGGCTTGCAGCGTCCGGCAATAAAGAGCGCCGCTTTGGTGAAGATGCGGGGCGTCCAGGTAGCCATCTCGGAAGGTCTGTTCCGTGGGAAGGCTTCAAGCGCAACCGGAGGACAGTGTGGTCCGTTCCAACCGTTCCGTTCAACGGGAAGAAGTTTGGCGCACAGGATCACTTCGCCGTATTCCCCTTACGGCTCATCGAACCCATGATCCAGATAGCCACGAGTGAGTATGGCATATGTTCTCAATGCGGAACGCCTTGGGAACGCGAGTACCGGAAGAAAACAGTGTTCCTATCCGGATCCGGCAAAGCAGGAAAAGCACCTGTGGGGAAACATGCTGGATCGGAGCAAGTACAAAGCGGCGAATATGATGTGCGCATGGGCGCATATATGGCATACGAGACAACCTGCTGGAAGCCGACATGCGCATGTGAAGCGCCTCCAGTCCCCGCCGTTGTGCTGGACCCGTTCTGCGGGAGCGGCAGTGTCGGCGTCGTGTGCAAACACTATGGCCGGTCCTTTATCGGTATCGACCTGCACCCCGGCAACGTTGAACTGTCCAGCAGGCGCATTGCCCTGGATGACTCGTTGAATAAGACTCCGCGCGCCGTCAAGCCCCGAAAGGGCAAGGACGCGCCTCGGCATATCCCGATGGCTGGACTCTTACCAAACTTTGACTTGACAAACGAGAAATTGCCTGTAAGATTAACACCTGTAGAAGAGGAGTGACCATGCGATTTGAAATCCATGTGTATCATCACATTGACAGCGCAACCAATGAAAAACTGGACCGTATACTCCACGCGCTGGAGGCCGTTCAGAGAAAGGAGGATGCCATGTCCGTGGAACTGGATGCTTTGCAGGCACAGGTCGAAGCCAATGCGTCGTTGGAGCAGTCGGCCATCGCGCTGATCACGGGGATTGCGGAGCAGCTCGCCGCCATCAAGGATGATCCGGCCAAGATCGCCGCCCTGTCCGCGTCGCTCAAGGCCAGCGCCGATTCCCTTTCGGCCGCCATTCTGGCCAACACGCCTGCCGCACCTCCGGCCTGAACCACCGGCAACGAAGCATGAACACACGGGTCGGGCACAGGTCCGGCCCTTTTCTTTTCCCATTGACAAACCCACTAACCTATGATATAATCCTACCATGAGTTTACGCGATAATCCCTCTTGCAGGATTGAGTTCGGCGATTCCGGCCCGGATAGCTTAGGCCGAAGGCGTTTCACGTTGCTTTGGGAAGACGCTGGAAACGAATGGATTAAGGAGCCTTCCAAGCAAGACGGCAAGCCCGTCGGCCACAGGCGGGCGCAGTGCTTTTTCGCTGCCCCTGAGAAGCAAGGGTTTACCGTACACGGAGAAAGGCTCCCGCAATGACGTGTGTCGTCGGGCTCGTGGAACGCTCCGGGGTTGTGTGGATGGGTGGAGATACCCTTGGATCGAATGGTCACTACATCATCCAGCGCCGGGATCCTAAGGTATTCCGGCGAGGGTCTTACTTGATTGGCTACACCTCCTCCTTTCGCATGGGGAACCTCCTGCGCTATGAGGGGACCCTTCCGGAGTGGTCACAGAACGGTTATACCCTGCCGGAGTTCATGGTGCGGGAGTTCGTGCCGGTCGTGCGCCAACTCCTGAAAGACTCCGGCTACGCGGAGATCGTCAATAATCAGGAGTTTGGTGGCACGTTCTTGGTGGCCGTAGCCGGAGAACTGTTTGAGATTAGCAATGACTTCCAAGTGGGGCAGCCCTCGGACGCCTACGCGGCTATTGGAGGCGGCCGGGAGGTGGCCTTGGGCGCGATGTTCGCTGCGGCGGGACAATCCCCCAGGACCCGGATTGAAATGGCCCTGAGGGCCTCGGAGCGCTTTACCGCCGGTGTGCGCCGCCCGTTCACGATCTTGAGGTTGCCGGCGCCTAAAAGAGGGAATCATGCCTGAGTGTACAGCGTGCCAGAATCGAGGGAAGACTTGGCAGGGGGGCGATCCGGTATGTGCGTTTCCGAACGGCGTGTTTGACTCCTCTAATTGGAACATGCGCGTCTTTCATCACACGGACAATGACGGTAAGTGTGCGGCGGCTATCGTCCTGCTGGCGTATCCTTCCCAGGACATTCAGCTAACGCCGGTGGACTACAAGGACCCCTTCCCCTTCGACGGCATCAAACCTAACGAGGAAGTCTGGATCGTGGACTTCCACTTGGCCACGAAAGAGAACTGGGAGCGCCTCCTGGCCATCACGCCCAATGTCAAGTGGTTTGACCATCACGTCACGGCGGTGGAGAAGTTCCAGGAGTACAAGGATCGGATCCCAGGCACACGTGCGGTCGGAAAGGCCGGGTGTATGCTCGTGTGGGAGTATCTCTTCCCTCGACGCCGGTTCCGTTGACGCTCCAGATGGTCAACGCCTTCGACCTATGGAAATTCCAGTACGGCGATGTTGTGCATATCTTCCAGTGTGGGTTGAACTCCTTTGATACCAGCCCGGAGCAACCCTATGGGCAACGTTGCTTCTCCCCAAAGGCATGAAAACTTCCCGTGACCGGTTGCGCATGACGCAAGACATGCTGACGCAGAACATCCAAACACGGGGAAAGGCTGTTCTGGACTATACCGAGCAGGCCAGCGCCAACCTGATGCGCGGCCTATCCTTCCGCACGGAACTGGATGGGTTAGCCTGTGTCGCATGCAACACCGCGTACACGGGCAGCTTTGCCTTTCGTTCCGTGCGCGACAACGCCACCCCGCTCATGGCGGCATTCTGCTTCGACGGCAAGCGCTGGACGGTGACGGTGTACAGTGAGACCGTGGACGTGTCCACAATCGCGGCTAAGCGGGGCGGAGGCGGGCACAAGAACGCCGCCGGATGGGTCTGTGACACACTGCCCCAGGAGTTTCAGATCAAGCCAGCTATCGGCACTGGAGCCCGTGAGGCGCTGGCCAACTACGCCCATGAGGCTTGGACAGGCTGGACGAAGCACTTGTTCTCCAAATGCTCAATGCAATCTGATGACACGCTGGCGATACCTCCAGACGTTGTAGACCGGGCGCAACGGCAAATGGCGACGAAGTTCATTGATTTGCCTGACGAGGAGAAAGCAAGCGACTTGGAACAGGCGGACGCTATCCTGCGCGTGCTGGCAAACCAATGAGCGAAAAGTCAACGGCGTCTGTCTTTGTCAAAATAATCACTTCGGATTATGTTTACATGCCGGGGGTCGTGTTGCATGAGGACATGCCCGCACGCCCTCCAGTTGCCAATTTTCTTCCCTACATCCCACTCCCCGCGCCTACGCACGGTTGCCGGTATTGCGGACGAAGGGGGATCACGACGGGTAACTGCCCCGGTTGCGGCGCACCGGATGAGGGGGTCCTATGATCAACCATCCTACAACGGAGATCACGCAGCTCTGGAATAACTTCGGATTTCTCTGGTCCATAGACTTCCGAGCGCCGGAACAGTTTATGGTGACTTGTGCGAGCATAAAAGAAACCGATGGTCCGTTCATATCGTACGAGGAAGCCTTTGTTCGGGTTGATCAATTCTTCTCAGCGTACTTACGGAAAACGAACACGCCGCCCCGCGAATTCTCCCTCTGCAAGCCAACAGGCGCAGGTAGCCGTCAAATCCTTGGTGTGCAAAGACTATGGTGTTTGCGTATTCTTGGGAAGAACGGCAAGTTGTTGAATGTGGATGGACCGTCGCTCTGTGGGCGCATCCAAGCTGGTTTAGGCAAAGATGTTGTCCAGCCCGTCGAGAGTGTGAAGCTATCCCATCTATGCCTTGAGTGCGCGAGGATTTATATTGACATTGCGCGCCGACTCGCGGGCCAACGCTAATTCAGGAGAGCAAACATGAAGATCAAATCCATCACCATCGCCCCTGACGTGGAAGCCGTGTTGCGGCAAGCAGTGCTTATGGGTAACATGCTCGTTCTCCAAGGCCAGTTGTCCCGTGACCTCTATGTCAAGACCAACAAGGTTTTGGAACTCGTCGGATTCAAGTGGAGTAAAAAGTTCAAAGGCCACGTCGGGGAAGGGGACTCTATGGACCGGTTGAAGGAAGCGTTGTCCGGCGGAACCGTAGTGGACGAGAAAGCAACCTTCCAGTTCTACGAGACGCCAGATGACCTGGCCGACCGCATGGTGGAGTTGGCGAATATCAGAGAAGGGGACCGCGTGTTGGAGCCCAGCGCAGGCAAAGGGGCCTTGGTCCACGCCATTTTCCGCAGACACAAGAGCTTCCCGCGTGTCTTTGTTTGTGAACTGGAGCCGAAGATGCGTGCGGCCCTGTCGCAAATCCCCGGCGTTGCCATCACCGGGGAAGACTTTTTAGCTCATCGTGCTTTCTACGATTGCATCATTATGAACCCGCCATTCTCCGATGGACAGGACATTGCACACGTCCAGCACGCCTACACACTACTCTCCACCGGCGGTGTCCTGGTGGCGATCACGTCACCCTCGTGGACGTTCAACGCGGCGAAGAAGTATCAAGCCTTCCGCGCGTGGCTGAATGAGTTGCGCGTGGGGGATGCCGTGCGTGTGGACGAGGAACTGCCGGAGGGGACGTTCAAGGCCAGTGGAACCTGCGTGAACTCCCGGATGCTGTGCATTCAAAAGCCGCGCGCACTGGCGGATCAACTTGTGACGCCCATCCAGTACCCAATGGTCTCCCAGCGGAGCAAGATAACCTTCATCGAAGACTCGAAGGAGTAGACTTTGGCCTATTCTTTCTGCGAGTCCACAACAGCCTCTTCCAGGAGCCCTTGGTGCATTCGCAGGCTGACGGACGCGGGGAGGAAGACTGGAGGTGGCGTAGATACACCGTCCCTGTGTGGCCGCGTGCGAGAAGGGCGAGGCTGGGATCTTACCGTCGAACTGGTCTCCTACCATCTAACCAAGAATGCCTGCCCTGCATGCAAGGATATCTTCGATCAAGAGACACGCGCCGTTGAGTTGACAAAGTAATAAATTGCGGGTATAATAGCCAAGTATCATAGGAGGCACCATGCAGGATGTGTACAGGGAACTGATAATCGCGGCCATGAAATATTCCAATGGGACATGCTGTCTGCTGGTGGATGGGAATAAGCACGCGGCCGTTTTGGACTCTTATGAGGATGGACACGAGATGCTGGATCTGGGCATCCTCCCCTTGTACGACACGGAAGAGGAGGCGATTAGGGCGCTGTTGAGTAGATTCAGTGCGCCGGGGCCAGCTCCGGTAGTGGAAGAGGGGGCAACCTGTGTGGGGTAACCCGTGGCGGTGGCGTATCCTCGTGTGCTGTGCAGTGTTCCTTATCATCTTGGGAGTTCTCCTGTGCCGAGCGGTCCGATAGTTCACCCACCGGTGGAGCTGCGGTGCGGGCACTGCAATGCTATGCTGACGTGGTGGGATCGCAAGGGGCATACGCTGGTCCTATCCTGCGCCAATTGCCGGGATCGCGCTTTAGGCGTTGGTGTCCTGGTAGGCATGAAGGCAATGGAAGGCGGGAACGGAAAGGCCAAAGTGGAAGCAACAATCACGGGGGATGAGCACTGGAGAACGGCGCAGTTCCCTCCGGCGGTCATTGCTCTGCTTTCCTCCTGCGTGGATCAGTACTTGTGGCCCCCGCCCAATCGCAAAAGGTTGCGGAGGCGCTAATGGACGAATTGCAGGCGATGGCACGGAAGTTTGAAGCTCAGCTTGAGGCGTGTATCATCCGTACCGTCCAAGAAAAAGGCAACGCGGCCGACGATGACGGCGCGGTTATAGAAGAAACCCGTCGTCTTATGTGTGAGGCCATGAATGTGTTCATTACCCGAATCAAAGAACACGGGGAACAGTACCGCCGCCGGTGCGTCAAGTTCACGCACAAGGAATTCTTCCTTTCCATGCACCACGGGTTTATGGACTGGGATCACTTCGTGGACTTCTTGACATTCTCCGACAACACAAAAGCGCACCTGAAGAAAGACTTCCGCGATGCCTTGTTTGAGCAGGATCCCCTTCGGTTGGAACTCTATGAGAAGGGGCGCAAGCTGCACTTGGAGTGCGAGCAAGAACGCTTGGTACGCGGGGAGAAGAAAGCCCTCGTGAACCGGCTCAAGCATCCAAATATTAGGTGAAGGAATGGATATGGACTATACATGGGTCATCAATCACGGCTCAGTTTTGCTCCCTGGTTTTCAACAGAAATCCGTGGGGAAGTTTGTCAGTAATGGGGTCTACGCATTCCAAAGAGAAACGCCTGATGGACACATGCTTTGGCCGTTTCTGGAGAGCGAAATGAAACTCCTTCCTACTATATTTTCGCGCGTCTGTGGCTGGTGTCATACGCCGCAAGGCACGTGTGTATCTCCGAGCGACCTATGCGAGAACCGCAAGGGAATTTTGTATTGCACTCGGGAACGTGGACATGAGGGAGCACACGTTGCGTGTAGACTGGGTGGGTCATTGGATGCGCCTGACGCCCATCCTATTCTGGTATGGTCCGAGTTGCCCCAAGAAGGCAGGTGTCAGGTTGACGTTGAGATTCCTGACCCTGATGGCACGATTGACTATCGTCCTATTCTCGCGCATGGTACTCCTTTGAGGACCGGAGATCCAAAGGAAGTGCGCGTGTTATGCCTCAATGAAAAACAAGCGCCGTGGTGTATGGTCTGATTCATGATGCACTATGCTTGGCCCGCTTGGGTTATATTATCAAGAAGGAGAACTAACATGGGAATCTACAAGACGGAGTACAAGTGTTCCCGGTGCAAGAACGTTGTGGCCTCCATCGAGCCCCCGGACGGAGGTATCCTGATTGCCCCCTGCGCTCTGTGCTTGAAGGAGTACCACCAGAAGGGCGTGGAGTTTGCGGAGGCGCAAGCCAAGAAGGAGGCTGGGATGTCGCCGGAAGACCTCCAGGACCGGAAGAACTTACAGACCATCCAAACCCTCCTGAGAAATCGTGGGGACGCACACCTGGCCGAATGGGTTACGCTAAAACTTGCCGAACAGGTGATGCAGACACTCCCCAAGGAATAGGGCAACCCGTCGTGTCCTGCTGCCCCTGCGATTTTGAACGAATGCTTCAAAAGGCCCGAGAGGGGGAGAGTGTCTCGGTTTGCACTTCCTCTTGGACGGCCCCAGGAAATTCTATGCCCTATCTCTGCACGCGCATCAACGATCATGCGGGTCAGCACATGGCCTGTGGAACAGTTCCTCCTGAATGTGGAGGACTCCCGTTGGCTACGTGGGATGATGCCGGTGTAGGTGAGCGAAGGGCACGAGTGCCTTTTACAGACTATCCGAAGTCCTACCTGCACGAGGCCAAGGCGCTATTCGCTCGCGTTTTAGACTGCCTGACGTTCCGGAAGTAGAGAACAGAGCAATAAAAAGAAACGGAGTAGACTATGAGAATGAGATTCTTGGGTACAGGCAGCGCATTCACAATCAAGAACTGGCAAAGCAATGTTTTGGTCGAAGTGGAAGACGGTACGGTGGTACGCCGTCTCCTGATTGATGCTGGAGGGGATATCCGGCATTCTCTCGCCGAACAGAAATTAAATTACATGGATGTTGATGCAGTCTTTATCAGTCACCTTCACGGGGACCACGCTCAGGGATTGGAGTATTTAGGCTTCTGCAATTTCTCTATTAAAGATGGCTTTATAGGGTTTGTACAGAAGGGGCAGACGATTGAACCGGTTGATGTGAAGGCACAGAATCGCTAATGGCATGTGCTTCCTGCAACTCCGTCAACATCACAGCCCGTCACGGCTGGTTGCGTTGCTCCGATTGCGGGAAGGTCTGGCGCGACGGTGTGACCCCCATACCAAAACCCGCGTGCAATCCTCCTGTGCGTTATCCTCCAAGTGAGCTGGATACCTGCCCCTTCTGTGGGTACGTTGCCGACATGGCGGAGATGCCGGAGGGCTGGTTTGGTGTGTGCTTGGATGGAAACTGTGGGGCCATGGGTCCGGTCAGACCAACACGGGTGGAAGCCGTGACGGCGTACAACTCTCGATGGGCTCCCCCATTTTGAAAGGAGGCATGATGGTTAAGCGTATTCTCACCGTATGCAGGGATTTCGGTGTCGTAGCGCTATTGGTGCTGGCCGTGTGGCTGGGCCTCGTGGTCATCGGCCTGCAACGCAACATTATCACCATGCAGGACAAGCTCCGCATCAGTGACAGCCGCGTGGAGGCCGTGAACGGCATCTCCGAGGATATGGGCCTAACCTTTCGCCTGGTGGACGGCATCGCGGCCCGTAACCCCAAGCTGAAAGCACGTGAGGTATCCGACATCTCCCTGTCCATTCTGCGGGCGTACAAAGCACACAGGGACCTTGGCCTTACCCTTCCGATGATTTGTGGCGTGATCCAGACGGAGAGCAACTTCCTTCCCACGGCGTTGAGCGCCAAAGGGGCCATGGGGGAGATGCAACTCATGCCGGAGACGGCGAAGGTCTACATGGAGCGGGATGGCTATCCCTATGATCTCAACTTGCTCTACAATCCCACACTGAATATCACGTGGGGGTGCCGTCACTTAGTGGACCTCCATGTCGTCTACGAGGGGTTACCGACCGTGCGGGATCCTACCTGGCGTAATGCCCTGCTGGCGTACCTGGGCGGCGCGGAAAATCTACGCTCGTTCTTGATCTGGGAGCACGCGGGACGGAAGTCCGCCTTCTATATACCCAAGTACGAGGACTATCCCCGTGCTGTCTTGGACGCGGCGGCGGAGTGGCAGGAAATTCTTTACGGGACGGCAAAACACTGAGACACTACCAGGCCCTAAATCCTTTTGACAGGAGGGATTATAGACAGGTAGCACAGGGTTCCATTCTTCACGGCGCACCCCAGAGCCAGCAGGAGTCTGCTCTGGGGTTTTTATTTTGACTTCCAATCTTTCTCTTGACAAAATGAATTCTTCCTCTATAGTAGTGCCATGCTTGAAACCGGACTGGAACACGTCACACACCTTGCCGTGGTTGTATCCAACCCCCGGTCCTTAAAGCTATTAGGCGCAAAATTCGTGGAAATCGCGGACGTGATCGGTGAAGACAATACCTGTTGCCTTCTGGAAATGTTCGCGGGCAAGACGTTGGAGTTCCCTTCCGGGGTCGAGATATCCCGTGCGCATCAGAAGTTGCATGTCTGGCAATTGAAACGATGGGGCAAGACGGATGAGGAAATCGCCAAGAAAACGGGCATCAGCATCGCCGACGTTCCCATGCTGGTCCAGGGCATGGACGCCCTGCTGGATTAGGAGGCTACCTTGGAAGACAACAAACCCTGGCCGGATGAATCTGTAGCCGTGGCACCCAAGCCGTGTCATCATGTCTGGGTCGTGGATTCGGCGACGGGGGAGAAAGTGTGTTCGCTGTGCTCGAAGCATCTGCTCCAGGACTGATCATGCCGATCTGGATGGGATGGACGATCCTAAGCCTGTTGGCGGCGTTGACGGTATTCCTGCTGACCATGACCGTGCAACTTGTCCGGTATACCCGCGCCGTCGCGGGCCAACTGGACGCCATGGGGGCCTTTTTCCAGGAAACAGAGGCTGAGTACCGCAAGCAATTGAAGGAAATCGTGGACGTACTGGCCCAGATGGCTCCCGCCTTGGTGGGGATGGCGGAGGCGATGGCAAAGAGCACGGTGACACGCCCCCTGGTGGATCGGGATCAGGAACGCTCGGAGCGCGCCACGACGTTTGCTAAGAAGACCCTGCACGCGCAGACGGAGGACGACCTTGAGTGAGAAACCGGGCCTGACGAAGACCAGTAGGCTCACGTCCCGCGATCTGCTCAATTGGATATCGGAAGACGGCGCGTTCCGTCCCGACGCGCGGGATCACCTTCGCCGGATCATTGAAGAATACCTGTCCAAGCTCAACGTCATCCTCGTGGCCATTGGCCAGGATGAGTTGCCCGCCCTGCAACGCTTACATGCCGTGGAAATGGCCTTGGTGGATGAGTTGGAGGACCGCAGCCGGGAGTCCATCGGGTTCTCAGGGCTGAAAGTGCAGGACATGTCCATTCTGCTGGGGAGAATCACGGAAGCCAAGAAGGGCGTCATGGAGTTCGTCCAGGCCACGACGGAGCGCCTGGATTCTGTGGCACAGTTCCTTCAGGAGATGGACAAGGGGAAAGAAAAGAAGCCGGATAACCGCTATGTCACCATGGTACGGGCGCTATCCCCCAAGGATCGGGAGGAGTTGCGCTTGAAGTTGGAAGAACTATACCGCGCCCACACGTGCCCGGATACTCAGACGGGGGAATATGAAAGCTATGAAAGCACAGGAGCATCGGATTGAGTTTGACCATCGCGGGTTCTACGGCCCTGCACCGTATCACTGCACGCTGACCTTGCAAGCCCATGACGCCTTTGAGGAGTTCTCTTTCGTCCCCGTTCCCATGATGGTGGTGATGCTGAGGCAAGCCTTGGAAGCCCGAGACGTGAAAGATACCATCGGCATGCTGTCCCTGTGGGCGAACTCCGTCATGGAAAGCACCTTGACCCTGTTGAAACAGGCGGAATGGCTGGATCGTATCAGCGCCATCCAAGTGACCGTCAAGTTTGGAGATAGCCCGCGTGTGACCGTCACTCGGGATGAGGACAAGGCGTAGACCATGATCCAGATACAAGGCCATCCTTTGGAGTCCCTCTATCGTGAAGTCCTGACCAAGTACGCCGACGTAGTGAGTCCGTTAAAGGAGAACCGGCGTCTGTTGGCGTCCGCGCTTCTGGACAACTGGGAATACGTTCAAACCGTCCCTATTCCCGAAGGCGTAGATGAGGTCAGAAGGAAGGAGGACCTTCAGCGCATGAGCGTGTGGATGAGAGACACTATTTTGGAATTTTGCCAGCGTACTATCCTTCCGAATATCATTTCCATTCAGCCCGCCATCCTGCGCCAAAACCATATTAAAAGCGACTTCCTATACCGTCGCGTGGAAATTAAAGAGGGCAGCGCGGATACCGTACCGGAAATAACTCTGCTGGACACACATCACACTCTCAGCCTGCTCCTTAGAAAGATGCGCATACGGCATCTCCTGACAAGAGCGCCTGGGGAAGTCGCGCAACAACTTATTGAAGATTTCGAGGCATACTTTTTCTATATTATGCGAGATAATGGTGTAGTAATAGAACTTCCTTTGTACGATAAAACCCCGCCGGTAGCTCAGGACTGGTTTGAGCATAATGTAAGAGCTTTTCCGGCTATGCTTTTTGCAGGGTGTTCCGAAGTACTCAAGAAAACACGAACCGTTTACCCAGATACGCTTCTCTGCGGGAAAAACGTAATTGCCTTCGTCGAGCATCTTCCAGATTTTCTGTTAGAAAAAACAGAACGTTCAACACGGGGAATACTTTCCTTGGGTAACAAGACTTTCACCGTCTACGCCTTGGATGGTGTTCATGATGATTCATTTATCCTGCTTGCAGCCGAGAATAACGAACGGTTGCTGGCACATAATTTCATTTGGGCTCCTGGCTATCTCCTGGATATTTCAATGCCACACATAAACACGGATTTCACCTGTTGCCAAGGAACCTTTTCCTTCTATGGTTGTTCGGCTCTGTGCAAGGCCTTCGCGTACGGAACCATCATAGCCGGAGTGCAAGCGTGAATATAGACTACTTAGGCTTCGGCATTATCCAGGCAGGTCGGAACGTCGGCCGGTCCGCGCGCATTCTCTCCATTCACGGGTGCGATATAAATTGTGTTCATCCGGACACATTAGTTACAATGAGTAATTTTACCCAAAAGAAAATCTCTATGCTAATTCCCGGGGATGAGATATTAGGAGTTAAGGCAAAGGAGGGTAGGAAGAAACGAAGTATGTTGTGTAGTCAATTAGTACAGCACGTTTGGGTTTCAGGTATAAAAGAGGGTTACAGTCTTGATTTTATTTCAGGTAATATTATAGGAAGCGGTAAGCATAAAATTTATTCTACTCGCAGAGGGACCTACGCGGAGTTAAGAAACTGTAATGGAAGTACCGGTAAAATGTTCCCATCTTGTAACTGTGAATTTAATAAAACATATGCATTAGGGTATATAAACGGGGCATGCTACGGAGATGGGTGGTTTAACACGAAACAATTTAGCATGGATACTGTCGATAAGGAGTTTGCGGATAGATTTGTGGCTATGGCATGCCTACTTAATTTTAAGATAAGATATAGCGTTGCTCCGTATAACAAAGGATCAAAGTACACGGTTTTATACCGAATTCATACCAAGCAACGTAATTTTATATCTCTACTTGGAAATAAGAAGTTCGATAAAGGGGAACTTTTCAGGGGGTGGGTAGCGGGATTTTTTGATGCCGAGGGAAGCTGGACGAAGCACTGCGGAATCACGATGGTACAAACAAAAGATTTAAATCTTATGCAAGAAGTATCTTCAAGACTAAATAATCTCGGATACACAAATGCTCTATACACTCAAGACATTCCTAAGTTGAAGCCAAAAGTTTTATACCGCATTCAGATTAATAAAGTAAGAGACTCCCTTAAATTTTTTATGTGGGCTAATCCAGCTATTCAACGTAAATTTAGGCCTTCCGGATTAGAGGCTTTGGAACAGGTAGGGTTGCATGTTGGTGAACAGTGCTATACCGGAGAAATGTGGGATATAGAAACGAGCACAGGTAATTTTTTTGCTAACGGATTGCTGGTGCATAATTGTTCATACTGCGATAAAGTCCTGGGGGAAGACGGCAAGGATGTGACTGTTGACGAACTGTTCAAGGAGATCACAGCACTCCCATCGCCCAGCATGCTCCATATCAACGGCGGGGAGCCCTTGTTCCAGTCCGCTGAGTTATTGGAGATGCTTAGCCTTCTCGGCAGGCGTCCGATAGATATTGAAGTCCGCACGTCTGGAACGGTGGAAATCTTCGGACTGTTGCGCCATGATAATGTCAGGGTCTTGATGGAGTACAAACTCCCCAGTTCCGACGTTGGGTACAGAATGCTGGAATCCAACGTCCGGGCCTTGCGCGGACGGGATGACATGCTATTTTCCCCCCAGGATGACGGGGACGTGCTGAAAGCGCAGGAAATCATCCAAGCCGTGCGCTCCTATAAAACCACGGTGGCGTGCCCGGAATTCTGTTTTATCTCCTCCAGAACCAGTTATACCTTTGATGAAATGATGGATCGCATGCGGCGCATCGGTCTGCTGTGGTCTCCGGGAATCCGTGTGCTCCGGGGCACGGACAAGATCGTATCCTGATGCCGCGCGGGCAAGCTCGAACGAAGTGCCTGATGGAGGAACATGACGTGCAACGGGCGTGCTTACTCATCAAGTATGCCAACACGTCGGCCAGCATTCTATCCGCCGTGGCTCTGCTGGAGGAAAACGGCTACGGCCTGCACTCCAAAGTGACGGGCAAGTGCGCCATCAATATCCAAGCCGCGCCGGACGACCCGCAGGCCATCACGCTCAAATATGTGCGCGGTCGCACCGTTCGCATGTTAGTCAAGAAAGCCAAATGGTGGCTGACTATTGCAAAACAGCCCAAGGAGGGGTTATGAAGGAAACGAGCATTTTAGATAACGTGAACCAAATCCGCCCCATCAGCGACAACATCTTGGTTAAGCGCGTGCCGGAGCAGGACATGACGGCGGGGGGTATTGTGATCCCCGCCAACGCCAAGAAGCCCAAGATGGAAGCGCTCGTGCTGGCCGTTGGGCGCAGGGCTACGACGGCGCAGGGCAAGCAACTGGACCAGCCTATGACCGTCAAAGTGGGGGACCGCGTGCTGATCGACCAGTTTGTAGGATCCGCGTTGACGATTGACGGCGAGTCCTACATCCTCATGCACGAGCGGCACGTCCACGCCGTCCTGGAAGAGGGGTCGGTGGGGGAGGTCCTGGAGACAGAGGAATAGGCCATGAGCGCCGCCATTCAGGGACTTCGGCGACGGGTCGTAGACATCTGCATCGACTGGGCGTTCATGCCGGATAGCGTGGGGCGGTTGAAGTCCGCCTTGGACGCGGAACTTAATCCGGTTTTGACACACTTGTGCGCATTGGAGAAGACTATTCAAACCAAGTATCCCGAGCACGCAAACCGGGATGCTTTGGAAGTGGCGGCGGAGGTACTGAGTGGAAAAATTCCCTGGCGTACCTCTTAAACTAACAATCTCCTTGTCTACGATACGCTCAGCGGTGTGCCTCCTACGGGGCCACCGCTGGAACTTTCATGGAGTGCTATGTTACCGGTGCGGAAAGCGCGCTAAGTTGCACTACGCCCTCCAGAATACCCATTGGAAGGTGTGGGTCGTCAATATCGCAGGGGACGTACCTATATCCGGGTGTGGGCCAACACTTGGGGAAGCCAAGTTGTCCTTTGAGGAAGCGTGGAAGACCTTGTTGGGACGATCCTATCATGGGGCTTAGATGAAGCGTGGGGCGGGGGTCAACACACCGGACCGCTGGCGGGAGATGGCCGATGCGCTATGGTCGGCGGATTACGTGCGCATCCCCGTTCCTCCCCGAGAATTTTTCACCAGTGAGTATTACTTCGGCGTTATGGCCAAGGGGCTGTACCCAAAGTGGCTGGAGGACCTTGAAGAAGTCCTGGACCCGCTGAATGGAATCATAGAATGGCTAATCTCGGGATCCTTGGGTACAGGCAAAACTACTGTGGCGTGTGCGGCCACGCTCTATAAAATCTATGAGCTAAGTTGCCTCATTAACCCACATGGATATTTTGATTTGATGCCTACCAGCCCCATTAGTTTTGCCATGTTTTCCTCGGACAAGTATCGTGCTGAGGGGGTGGGGTGGACGAAGCTGAGCAATATGATCAACAGCAGCCCATACTTTCGGGAGCACTTCCCCGTCAACAAACGCCGAAAGAGCTTTGACCAGACCCAACAACAGGAAGACTCCGCCATTATCCTTCCTAAAAATATGCGCGTTGTCATCGGATCAAAAACCCGGCACGCCTTGTCGGAGGATATTATTGGCGGGATACTGGATGAGGTAAATTTCCGGGAAGGTAAGGGGGGGTGGGACACAGAAGGCATCAACAGCGCATTGAACATGTACAATTCCGTTGAACGCCGACGCAAGAGCCGGTTTGAAGAACGTGGGCGCGTCCCCGGCTTGCTTGTGTTGGTATCTTCTTGCACGGCGACCTCTTCCTTCTTAGATATTCACATTGAGAAATCCAGGGGCAATCCGCAGGTGAAAGTCTCGTCCTATGCGGTATGGGACGTGAAGAAGCCTGAGAAGTACTCTAAGAAGCGGTTCTACGTGTTTATCGGAGAGTCCACAGGAAAGCATAAGATTATGTCTCCTGAGGAAGCTACCGCCTTAGGCATTAAACCAACTATGAAGGATGATGAGGTACGCCGGGCGTTCCCGGCCGTGCTCCCCGTTCCCGAGGATTTCCGAGCGGAATTCGAGCGGGACCTTCCCAGCGCCATCCAGGACATCGGGGGCGTCAGCACGGGGGCGTTCAACTACTTTGTCGGGAATATCCAGGTGGTCAAGGACGCCATGCGCTCAACGCGGCAGCATCCATTCTCCGGGGAGAAGTTCGCGCAGTTCACGACGCCGCAGATCCGTCTGGGTGTCAAGTCCAATACCACCATCACCGATCATCTCCTTCTCCAGCATCTCGTCCGCAAGGGGTTGGATGGCCGGTTTCGGCCCATTCACCATCCGGGGGCATCACGCGCTATTCACGTTGATTTGTCGGAATCCATCGACGCCACGGGGATATCCATGGAATGCATCCCCCGCCTGGCCGTATCCGTGGAGCAGGTAGGTGATCAACAAATCCGCTCCCTCCTTCCCGTGGTGTGGCTGGACTTTGCTCTGCGCATCGTCGCCATGAAAGGGGACCAGATTGACTTTGACAAAATCGTGGAGTTCATCTGCCTACTAAGGGACGGCTTTGGGTTCCCTATTCGGTTCGTCAGTTTTGACAGTTTTCAAAGTACCCACGCCCTGCAACTGCTGATGAAATCAGGATTTGAGGTTAAAAAGGTATCTCCAGACAAGACGCCGGACCCGTACAAGCAGTTCCTGGAACTCTGCATCTCCCGGCGCATGGAAATGTACAACCATGACTTTCTGTTGTGGGAGATTCAGCATCTCATCAAAGACAGCAGTCGCAAGACCATCAAAATAGAACATGAGCGGGACAAGGGGAAGGACGTGGCCGATTCCGTAGTCTGCGCCGCCTACAGGTTGTTGACGGAGTATGCCGCTGGAAAAATAAGCATTCTCCAACCGACAACGGCGCGTAGTGTCCCGAAGGGGGCCGGACTTGTCAGAACAGTAGCAACCGAAACCGAAGACGAATCCTGGGTTACGCAGGGTTATAAACCTTAGGAGGCACTGTGGGGCAGTCATTGCTCAAGAGGATGCTGAGTATCGCGCATGTGACGCCGAGGCAATGGGCCAGGGCGGCGGATCCGGGTATAAGGGGGATGGACCAGACGTTCGCCCGGTTGGGCCAATTGGCCAACACGCAGGCGCTGGACCGCGTGGTATCCCTGGAGGCGTACCAGCGCCAGATGTTCCGGCGCTATCTGGACCGGAATTCCCGCTTCGTAGACTTCGATATCATGGATATGGACTGCGGCGAGATATCTGTCGCCTTGGATACCTATGCGGAGGAGGCCACACAACGGAACTTCGCCACCAAGCGCGTCACCTGGGCCGTCAGTAAAGACCCCACCATTCAGAAGGAAGCGGACGCGATGATCCAAGCCACCGGTCTGGAGAACTTCGCGTTCGGTATCTGCCGCGCCTTGGCCAAGTATGGCGAAATCCTGGTCTACCTGCGTAAAAGCAAGGAGAAAGGTGTTTACCGGTTTATTCTCCTGCACCCGTCTCTAGCGGAGCCGGAACTGGAACAGGGCAAGCTCATTGGATGGCGGGCTCCGCAATTGGCTGAAATCTTTCCCGTGGGCGTCAACGGCTTGTACCCTGCATCCGATTTCGTTCACTTCCGCATCCCGGATTTCTCTGCATCCCAGATCGAAGGCAAGAGCATGCTGGATCCCGCCATCAAGCCTTGGCGAATTCTTGACATGCTGGAAATCACCGTACAGATCTTCCGGTTGAATCGGTCCATCGACCGCAGGGTGTTCAAAGTGGACGTGGGGTCGGCGGCGACGCTCTACGATCAGATGCGTCTCGTCCAGGAGTACATGAAGTTCGTCAAGGGGCGGTCCGTCATTGACCCCGCCACGGGGGAATTCAAGATCGCCGTCGATCCCAACAACGTCCTGGAAGACATTTTCTGGCCCACGAAGGAGGGGAACAACTCCAGCGTGGAGTACATCAAGGCCGAGGGGAATGTTGGGGAAATCCTGGACTTGCAGTACTTCCGGAACAAGCTGCGCGTAGCCACCCGCCTTCCCAAGGGGTTCTTTGATGAGAACGACTCCTCTGGGTGGGACAAGGGGCGCTATCTCATGTTCCAGGACGTGCGATTTGCCAGGGTCATTGAGCGGTTGCAGTTGGCGTTCTGCGCAGGCGTTAAGCAAATGGTCTTACGACACGTGACCATGAAGGGGCTATTCCCGAACGGGATACCTAAGTTTGAGATCATGACGGAGGTGGCGTCCCAGGTCTACGTCAAGCAGGTGCTGGACAACCTTCGGGAATCTGCCGATGCCATTTCCGCCGTTTCGGACTTTGCTGACGTGGCGGGCTGGAACAAGGCGGAGTGGATTAAGTGGCTGACTTCCGCCTTCATGCAAATCCCATCGGACATTATGCAGAAGTTGGCGTTGGCTCCGGACCAGAACCTGGGGGTGGGCGTGGTACAGACGTTACTCTCCGGCATGGAGGGCATTGCCTCCGACAAGCAATTGGCGGAGTTGAGCCGTCGCCTTGAGAAAATCCGGGACCGGCTGGCGGGTAGTATCGCACAGGACTTAACGGAGGAAGCATAAGTTGCTACGCAAAAATGACTTTTTACAACGGATTCGAGACGTTCTATTCTCCCAAGGAATTGATATTCCCAACAAGGAATTGGCCATTATCTTGGCCACGATGTCTACGGTGGCGTCGGATGCGCTGAGACACGGGGAGGAAGTACAGGTGGGGGGGCTGGGCATTTTCTCCATTCGCATCATCGAGCCCCGGTCTTACTCCTTTGGATTCTCGGGCAACCGCAGATCCAAGGAGTTTGACCGCCGGTCCCGCTTGAAGTTTACGCCCGCTCCTGCCTTGCAAGAGGCCTGCGCCAACGCCATCAAATGGATCCTCAACGGTCAGTAATTGAGGTCCTGGACCTCTTGGACACGGTGGAGTATCTCACCGAGGCCAAGTCCTTCACCAAGCACGCAGGATTGCATAAGCCGAGCACCCGTGATCTTGTGGGGAAATATGTCGCGTCCATATCCCCCGAGTACCTCCAGCGCGTCAAGCGCCAAGACGCCAAGCGCGCCTTGGAAGACTACAAGGTCGTGGAAGCGGACTTTACGGAAACCCTCGGGAGACTGTTGCGCAAATTCCGCTATGGGGATGAAACCCGCGCCAAGTTCCAACGGGACGCTAAAGGCTTGTTCCGGGAGATGTACCGGCGGGCCTTTTCCTTGGGGTTGCAGGCCGGAGGCGTCCGGGGCTACGTGGCCAGCATGAAAAAGGATGAGCCTCCGCCGCTAACGGCCAAGGATCGGGAGTGGTTGGAGCGAACGCTGACGGACGAGTCCAAGTACTTCAACAAATTCGTGGATGACGTGGCGGCCGAGCGCGTGGGTCGTGGAAGTAAGATGAACATGGCCGACCGGACCAAGCTTTACGGGAACTCCCTACGCATGGCCTTCGAGTCTGGCAGAGTCATGGCCACACCTGGTAATGCCTTGATCTACTGGATCATGAATCCAAAAGCTGAGCATTGCCAGACCTGCCAATGGCTTCTAAAAATGTCTCCCTTCTCCAAGCAGAATATACCAACCTTGCCAAAGGAAGCTCGGACCGCCTGCGTAATTGGTTGTAAGTGCCGATTGCTCGTGCGGTTCGTTTCCGATGAAAAATTCAAAGCCTTTTCAGAGAAAGCGCCCACACGCGCGCAACTCCTGGCAGGCATGAAGGCTCACGGCGGTAAGTAAGATGGTCTCTCCAGGCTGTCAGAATAGCATGCCAAGTCTTGTCGAAGAACTGTTGAAGGAAGAGACGCCCGTTCAGGAGTCCTCGGCTGTAGCCGCCTTACAGGCGATTGAGAAGGCCGCCGTAGCTATGATTGCGGGTCGGCAACAGAAGTTTCATGCTCTCGGTAAGAGCATCGAGTTGACCGGAGATGCCTTGGATCTGGCGCAGATCCGGGACATGGCCCGCGCGGGGTTAAAGTCCTAATGACTTCCCTGTTGGAGATGCTCTACTCCCGTTCCGTGGATTGGCGGGGGGATACCGCCCGTCGCGTTAAGGATGAACTGAAGGCCATGCTGAGTTCCGGGGATATATGACACTTTCCGAGGAGTTGGTCATCCAAAGGAACCCAAGCGGACGCCGGAAGCGCCGGTTTGATCTGTTTGAGGACGGGTTTGTGTCCTCGGCCAGCATTGGAGAGACTCCCGCCTTCGTCACCGTGTACAATCCGGATTCCGTGGATGGTCGAATCCTGATTTCCGCCTTTGGAGCGCACAACGACGGGGCATTCAAGGGCACTTGGGGCAAGAATAAGTACATTCTCCGCCGGAAAGGCAAGACTTTGGAGCTTTGGCCGGACTCGGATATGCCTAAGGCGACCATGCAGGAGGGCTCTGAGCGCCTCCAGGACCTCATTGCCCTGTATGAGGGTCTGGAAGCCACGGCGGAGGAGGAATTGCGCGCTATAGCTGCTCAGGGCGCTGACAGGGGTCGTTCTACGGCCCCCAGGATCAAGGAGTTCTTGGAATCCATCCACGGAGCACTATCCCAAATGCGGGACATGCTTGAGGCAGCACACGCGATTCCATTTATGGAGGCGCAGTACTTGGAATTCGTCGGTCGCTTGGCGGACTTGGACCGAACACTGGAGGGGTTGCTAACGCGATGACCGTACTATCGGCGGATTTGTCCATTTCCCGCTCGGATACGTTGGGAACAACGCTGCTTGGGGAATTTGCCCCAAATCAGACCTGTACCATCGTCCATGACGGGCAGATTGAACTTCTATCCGGGGTGGTGTTTTCCTTGCCGTTGTCTGGCATGGCTACCATCAAGGCGCTATTGATCTCCGTGTCCGGTGGGTATGTGAACGTCACCTTGGACAATGATGGGGATACTATCGTGTTCCCGTGCGATGACTTCCTGCTGTTGGTTGGGGTGGAATTCACGGCAGTTTCCGTCCAAGCGGTCGGGGCATGCTCCGTAGACTACGCTCTGGGAGGTATCTGATGTTCAAGGCTCTTTGGAAGAGGCTATTTCATCGCTCCGACATCCAATCGGTGCTCGTGGAGGCCGAGGGAGTGAAAAACCGGGAGTATAAGGTTGGCGAAATTGCCGTGGGGGAGATATACTACCCCGTCCGGTTCCTCCGTCCCAATGGAGACGACTTGCTCATGTTGTTCTTGCGTAGTGACCTGTGGAAGGCGCGTGCAAGGGCGTTGAAGCAGGTTGGGCAAGAAGGCGAAACAGCGATCAAGGACATTTTTGAGGATGTAGGGTGATGGATGCATTCGTGCAGAAGTTTGCTTGCCCGTTTTACACGGAGGAATTATGCATCTTGGACCATGACGTGTGCCCATTCGCGCAGATCCCCGATGGATTCCGGGATTGCGGGAAGTGGCTGCGCCTCGCGGGCGTTGTAAGCTCTGACGGGAGTAACCTGCGGGAGTTTGACGGAGTTTTGGAAAGCATTCCTGCGGTCGTGGACCGACTGCTTCAGTAATGCTCGGGGGAATCGCTCGTCGGGCGGCTAATCGCATTCTGTTGGAATTGGGGAGATCGGATACATCCCCCCATCGGGATCGTTTGGGTCCGTACGCATTTCAGTTGGAACTTCAAGCCTTGGGGAGAGATATTTTCCAAGAACCCAACATTTCGTGGCAGGATTGGTCGCCGATTCATACCTTAGGAAATCTCCTGATACGGAAATATTTCGCACAGTTCCGCCGCGTGGATCACTCCGAATCCGACGCGGCTGCGTCCAATCTGGTGACGTTGACGTACTTCATTCCGTACGATCACCGGTACTATATCGACGCGCGCGTGGTCATCATGCATGACTTCGATCCCGTGTACTCCGCCATCCTGATTGCCGACGTGCGGCGGTACACAGAGCATCGTGAAGCCCTTGACAAACGGAATTTCACATGGTATTTAAAGGCGGCAATCCAGAAAAGGAGGGTTTATGAAACTGCGTAGTGTGTTGGTGTTTTCGTTGGTCGTTCTGTTCGCCGGGACCTTGGCCTTCGGATGGCTCTGGTCAAAGAAAGATGCTGAGCCGCTTCCCGTCCCATTCACGAAGTGCTCCATGCAGTGGGACTCGGGCGCATCCGGCCTGATTCAAGCGGAGTTCAAGTCACCGGGGACCGCCATTCCACCCAAAGAAATCTTCATGCTGACGGATGGCGTGGGGTGGAAGTTTAAGAGGGTCTCCCCTGCGGGATCCATGGAAGTATGGTACACCGTCGAAGCCGTTAAACCTTGAAGGAGGTTATCATGAAAAAGTTTGCTCTTATCTTCATTCTACTCATGCTCCCGCTCGTGTCATGTGACAATTGGTTCACCAGCGAAACCCCGATCGAGCCGGACAAAACCGTGTACGCTTACGAAGGCACATTCCTCTCCGACAGCCAGAAGGATCTTACGGGCTACCGTTGGGAATTTGAATTTCTGGGAGCGTGCAACGACCTGGACAAGGACAAGTTGCCCTCCGATCAGGTCATGCGGATTTCCATGGACTGTCTGCCGACGGTGCCGCATACGGTCCGCCTGTACACGGCCATTTATAATCCTAATGAGCCTGGGGCCTATGCCACGTTCTCCAACATCTCCTGGCAAGCTAGTCCTGACGGAACTTTGTACAAATTCACTTTCCACGTAAAGTAGGGTTCTTTACAGCATGCATACCTAAGACCGGGGTTTCCCCGGTCTTTTTGTGTTCTGCGCTTGGAACAAAACGGCTTCCTGTCAGAGTAGTATGACCGCGCGCAAGGAATTTTTATGCCATTGAGTGGTTGGAATTACGCCCCCCGAGTGATAGCATCCGGCCCCTGGCTGGACATCCGCCGGTACGCCGGTGCCACCTACAAGGACAAGCTGCTTGCTGCCGTCGCGTTCGCCGCAGGGGAGGGGGGGGGGTATACTATCTTCTGCCCCGCTGGA
>Ga0209518_1000137_pt1 | contig 98099 bp, 127 predicted proteins | sample RifGroB1_FD_183993 | JGI IMG/M metagenome (GOLD analysis project Ga0209518, IMG submission 183993) | Groundwater microbial communities from Rifle, Colorado, USA - Groundwater B1 (SPAdes) (version 2) | ecosystem: Environmental > Aquatic > Deep subsurface > Groundwater | place: Rifle, Colorado... | reverse complement strand
CTTTTATTATCATATCGTCAGATAACTTGTAAGTTGCATTGCAGCATTTTGATTTCGTTTCCATTGTTATTCTTTTATTTTAATTAAAAAATCTTTTTTGCCTACGCTCTAAAAAAATAAATAAAAAAATAATTGCATAATAAATGAAATGTGTTATCGGTAAAAATCAATAACCAAATCGTAATTGCAAAAGGTCTTTCAGGTAAAAACCCAAAATTTGAAATGTCTTTAACTCGGTTTCTGTATTTCAAAAAATATGCAACAATATTAGTTTTGTCAAAAAGAAAATGGCTTGCTCCAATACCAATTACAGCTTTCCAATTCGTTATTAAAAGAAATGGTAAAGCATAGGTTATACAATGGAATGTGCAGTAAATCCATCCCTTTAAAGTATTTTTCTTTTTATTTAAAGCCACATAGTCATTTTGAACTATGAAATCTCCGAATAAGTGTAATAATAATTGTTCCATATTTTTATTTATTAGTTTCGATTAATTTTAAAGCCATTTCCCATCCTTTTTCAGTAGGTTCAAATCTTGCAATTGGTGAGTAAAATTTTGCATTGTCAGAGAAATGCGGGTCAACTAATTTTTGTTTCTTTAGTTGTTGCATTGTTACATTTTCAAAAAGCAAAATTTTATTACCCTCGTAATTTTTGCAATCGGGGTAATTTACTGCAATTAATAAATATTTACCAATTGATTTTTCCCTAAATATTTTGTAATTATTTGGGTTTGGATTTGGTAATTGTTTATACACAATTTTTTCTTGAATAATAGTTCTTGAACTATCAGAACAAGAACTTGAAAACGGACTTAATCCCATCGCTAAAAGTTTTATTAATTATTACTGTTGTGTTTCATTTCATCATTTCGTTTGCACCAGTTACTACACCGCCATCGTTATAAAACAGTTTGCTCATCAATAAAATATTTGCAATTCTGTTCGGTATTCATCTCTTTAAATCTACATTCTGCTTTAAATCGGCATTGGTCGCAAACCGATTTTATAACATTTGCTTTACTCAATTTTTTAACCTGCCTTATCCTATCATTTATCGTTCCTACTATTTCATTAAGGTTAAATGATATTCCCTCTCCGTATTCGGCAGTTGCAAACTCATTTTTTATTTGTTCTAAAAATTCTATTTCTGTTTTCATATTTTCGGTATCTAATCGGTTAAAAAACTAAGTAAAGCAAGTCAACGTTAAGTGCAATTTGATTTTTGCCATTTGGCGAATTTGCGTTTTGCATTCTTATCGTTTATTGCGTAACATTTGAATATGCACTCCGTCCTTAACATTTTCGTAGTAGAAAATTCGCCAGAAGAATTAAAAAAATATGCTTTCGTTCCTGTTGGCTGATATTCTCTTGGGGGCAAATAAAGTATCGGCTTTTCTTTTGGGTCGAAATTCATTAGTGCCTCTCTTTCATTTTCTGGTAGCATCATTGCCCCCATAATTCCGAGTGCTGATAACATTGCTTGTTTTTTCATTTTACTCATAGCATATTTTTTTAATTAATGGCAAAATCAAACTGACACTTAACATAGCATTGGTCAATATGCCTTTGCCGTTTTTATTTTTAGGGAAGCAAAGGCACATCGCCAATGCTCGTCCGTTAGCGGAAATAAAAATGGGCTATTGGGCTTCATCGTTCCTATTATCCATTTCCTCACGCACTTTATTATTGTGTAAAATTGCTTCTTGTAAAAGTTCCTCACCAACAACTTTACCCCACTCCTTATCATCGCTTTCATTGCCTTCAATTATGTATGCACCAAAAAAACTTTCACTAATTGGCTTTATTGGTTGGTAGCCAAGTTCAGACATTTTATCGGCAACGAAATCCACCCAGCCATTCGCACCCGCCCAGCTCTTTTCGCTTTTTAAATAATCCTTTCCGTATTTTACAAGAAGCAATTTTACATCTTCTTTGAATTGCTCTTGCGTTTTTCCGAAATGGATAAATAGGTGATAACTCCAATCTTCATACCATCCCCATCCCAATTCAAAGAGCATTGGAGTTAGCCCATTTTTACTATCCGCTAACACTAAATTTGAAACCATATTTTTAGTGGCGGTTTCTGCTGTGTTGTTAATTTCGTTTTCCATATTTACTTTTATCTGTTAATTAAAATTCGTGTTCCAAATGCCACTAAAAAAACGGATCAAATTCCGCAACGTTATGTGCCATTAAAACGTGCTTCACGCTCAAAGCTGACACACCACATAACATAATACGGATAAAATCCCTACCGATATAAGTAATAAAATTAACCCGCCAACGCTCGCTTAACAAGTTCCTCATTCGTTATTTCTTTTCGTTTAGTAAAGTATTTCAACTCGTCCCAGCTTCTTATAAAATGGAACTTTCTGAATGATGGGAATAGGTGCTTTTCTTTTAACGCTTTCCCATCATAGGCAGCATCGTACAGGTAGTTGTTTACTTCTACTACCCAAAACTTTTTGAATTTTTCTGTTTTCATTTCATCTTTTAGTTTAAAACAGTGCTATTTTCACCATTAACAAACATTAAAACGCCACTTCGTTATTGCTAACAATAAGATATCAATAATTCAAATTTTTCACTATTGATGATCTTGTCAAAGAACTAATGGGTAAATATAATTATTATATTTCTATTATCAAATAAATACTTAATCTCTTATATCTTCATCCCATATTTCTTGATTCTTATAATCAGCCAAAATATCTGCAACTTCATTCCCATACAAGTCAGCATGAGACTTACACCACTTAAATTGAATATGACCACCAAAGAACTTACGATATTCATCTAGAAAACGAGTCCAGAGATCAGCATTTTTTCTACTAATCCAACAATCTTCTTCCCATTGCCAAACCCAGCCATAATTAATAGAATTAACTGTATATTCAGAATCACAATAGACAATTATGTCTACACCAATCTTGTCTTCTATTAACTGGAATGCATGAATGATTGCTCTAAGCTCCATTCTAGAAATAGTAGTACCATAATAACCCTTCTGAAAGAAGATTTCACTCTCTCCTCTTTTTATATAACAGCCCACTCCACCTTTCTGAAGTTTATAATTACAAGACCCATCTGTCCAAATTTCAATCATCTTCTTTATCTATTCCAAATAATTTATCTATATCGTAGATACGTGTAACATGTAGATTTGAAAACTAATACACACATAAAACTAAATTTGATTACAAAGTTGAAGATAAATCCCTCCTGATGATTTATCATAGAAGAATGGTCGATGATGTAAAGATCTTAACTGTTTTACAGTTTCTTTACCAAAGTAATCATTCCATTCTGTAATGACTTTTACACATCTCTTAACAGGTTCATAGAACTTGTGTTGGTGCAGATGACCAGAATAAGAAGATTTGTAGCCTAGTATTCTAGCAAACCCTTTACAAGATAGTGAAACATCAAGATTAGCATTTTTAAATTTGAAGAGATTAAGGGCAGATTCAGCTTTTTGTTCTATTGAGCCATCTATGATCACAGAATACACATGGTTCAAAGAACCATTAATGTACTCCTTGGTGTACTTCGGCATAGTGGTTGTAACAGTAGAAGTAGCTTTTTCTTGCCTCTTAAATGAATTAAAGACCAGTAATCTATCTAGTTCATCCCAGACATAGTCAATTTCTGTATCTGAGACTTTTAATATTCTAAAATTATTTCGTCTCTCTATTGTCTCTTCTTTTCTTTTAAATGAATAAGTATAGCCAAGACTTTTCCATAGACAATCATATGAAACTAGTGCATATCCATTCTTATAAAGTCGAATATAACCAAGTTGGGAAAGTTTCTTGAGTTTTGGCCAAAACTGAGAATGATGACAATTTAAACTAGAAAGACTCCCTTTAGATAAGTAGCCATTAGTAGATTGTTTCTTGAGCTGGTACCAAAACTTAACTAGAGTGAGGAGTTTCTTCTCTCTACATACTTTAGTAAGTCCATGTGGAAACTTAAGAGTCACACTGCCAAATATGAAGACCACTTTATGTCATGAGAATACTCTCTCCGAATTAATGGGAGAGACATGATCTTAGTCAAGATTGTTTGTTTTTGAGCTTCAATGTTCCCATAATTTAACATTGCTGATTGTTGATGAAAGTAAGTTGAAACATCTCTGCCTGTAAGAGTATGTTTCTTGAGTAAGCCTTCAGCTGGGACAAACTTGTCAAAAGCAAACAATTCATTAGTGTCAATGATATGAATTAATGAAATGCCTGTAGATGCCACGAAGGCATACAAGGTTTCTGGATTATTGATCATATAGGGTTATTATTTTTGTTTTCTCTTTTCTTTGCTTCTCTAATATAGTCTTGACCATGTTTCTTGAAGTCTTGTTTTGAGATGTCTTTGAAGTACTTCTCTTTTTGTTCAACTGGCATAGAAGCAAAGCTTCCGAAATTAAAACCAACTGGACCTGAGATGTCAATGTGATCTAGAGTACCTCCACATTCACAAAGTAATTCTTCTCCTAGCTTATTTTCATAAATTAATACCCCTAGCTTGTTTACTTTCATAAAAAAGTTAGAGTGATCATATTCTCTTTGACAAGTTATACACTTAAAGTTTGCCATTAGCTACATTCTTTCTTAATTTATCAATCAATGATTTCGGAGGCTTAGTAAAGATACACTGAATCTTTTTTGAAGTGTCAATGTCAAATCTTTTACTATCTTGTTCCCAATAGTGGTCTTTTAAGGCTTTAGATAACTTGAACTCAATGAATGTTGAAGCTTTCTGTCTAGCTTGAGCTACTGATTCTACTGTTAAGTCTCTGCTAGCTCCAATATGAAAAGCTTTTAGACCAGTTTTTGTAGCAAACTTACCACAAAGAATAAATATCATTCTCTTTCCACCATCAAGAGAAACTTCAGACATGTAGTCTTTAGTCTCTCTACCTTTTTTAGTTTGAGTTTTCATATGTTATTTAAAATTACGTCTACAGTACTCAGCCATTAATAACCCATCAACAAAGCCTTCGTCGGGCTTTGTACATCTTTTTGTTCTTAACAAATTTTGATTTGGGAATAGTCTCTGGACTGCAAAAAGACTCATTGTCTTTGTGTCATTTCCACCTTCTCTTTTAATAACTGGGACTCCTTGATGCATGAGTTTTTGCCAGGTTTTTGGAGTCACTTTAGTAAAAGGCATATCAAGAAAACTTAGAGCTGATTCAATGGCACATAAGCCATAACCAAAACTAAAATTTGCTTTGGCAGATACTCCAGGAAGACTGTGAACATCTTCTAGAACTGTATGTACAATACCAAGACTATTAAAGTCAGTTAATATCTCTCTTAATTTTTTAAAATCATAAAGTTCACCAAGAAGTGGCATAGGTGACCAGATAATCTCTTGATCCTCTGAGATCACTACAATTGAACCTAATTTGCCAGGGTCACAGCCTATGAAATATTTCATACTCAATCTATTAGTATTAATTCTTCTTTTGTATGTGGATGACTACAATAAGAGCATTCATATAAGTCTGGATGATCTGGCTTCATAGCATCACTTTCATAAACAGAATGACCACATTCTTTACAATAACCAATAGGTTCTAAGGTTTTTGTATTCATACTATCCGAGAATTTCGATCTCGTTTCTCTACAGTAATTAAATTATAGCCTTCATTGCTGGCAATGTTTACATGGCTGATTAACATCACGGTCTTTTTCAAACCATTTAGAGACTTAGCCATACTTTGAAAGCCTCTGCCATCCACTGAGTCTAGAATCTCATCGACAAATAATAAATCTAAACCTCCTGATGGACTTGACAAGTTTATAAGTGCTTGCTCAGTAAGCACAGTACCTAGCTCGATTCTCCCTTTCTCTCCTCCCGAACATTTATAGAAATTACCAAACACTCTTCCATTCCTTAGAACTGTAGGGGCTATTTTCTCTCTCACTGTACCATCAGCCAGTGTTTTATAGCCTTCAATCTCAACCTGGAGGTTTGATCCCATCTTCTTTAGAAAGAGATTGACATAACCTTCAATATTTTTGATAGCCTTATTTGCAAGATGGGTTCTGAATCGTTTGAAGTGTTGAACCCATTCACTCTTTACAAATCTATCATGATCAATTTCTTCTTTTTCTTTGTCCATTTCTGGAAACTCAGCTTTCAAGTTATCAATCTTGACTTGGTATGGCTCAACCTTCTCAGTTACTGTAATTTTGGATAAAAATTCAGCTGAATTAGTATGTGTAACAATAAGAGTAGTGTTTGTTTCAATCTGCGATTCAAAAGACATTATATCATTTTCTTTTTGTTTTATGGTTCTTTGAATCTTGAACATGTCTGATTCAGTACTTTGATAGCTAGTTCTTAAACCTTTAAGCTGTTTGTCATGTTCTTCGATCTTAAGATCATACTGTTTCTTTTCTTGAAGAAGAACTTGATAGTCAGCTTGATTCTCTTTCTTTTCTAGATCAAGCTGAGTAAAGGCAACTCCTAACATTTCTATCTTTTTATGGATCTTCTCTCTTTCTTCAGTAATAATAGCCATATCAGCTTCAAACTCTTTTATTTTCTTTTCAGAAACTTTAACGTCTATATCTTTACCAAGAATAAATTCATGAGTACACTTAGGGCAAGCAATTCTACCAACCAATAAATTAGATAAGTCTTGCTTTTTATGATTCAGTTCAAGATAGATCTTGTCAAGATCTTTAATCTCATCAAGATGTTCTTGTTTCTTGTCACGTAAAGCTTGTTGTTTCTTTCCAATTTCTTCTTGCTCCAACAAATTAGCTTTCTGAATTTCTTCTAGTTCATTCATCTCTTTTTCAAAAGATAAGGACTTAAAAGAGTCAATCTGTGTCTGGAGTTGGGATAGAAGTTTTTTAAATGTCTCTTCTCCTTTTTGAAGAGTGAGAATATCAGCTTTATAGACATTAATAGATTCAAGAAGTTCAACATTCTCTTCTTCTAACTTTTTTATCTTACCTTTGATTTCATCAACAGCAATCTGTGCCTCTCTTTCATGATTGACCAAAGTCTCTTTAATTAGATTCTCATAAACCTCAATCTGAGACTTATTATGTTCAATCTTTACTTCAATTCCTCGTAATCTTACATCAATCTCTTCTACTTCTCTCTGGATAATAGTATCAACACCTTCAATAAGATTGGCATTAGAGAATCTAGATATGACACCCTTCTTGTCATTATCAGATGAACGATAAAAAGAAACATACTTTTCTTTGGAAATTAAGTAGAAGTTTAGTAAGTCTTCTCGGTTAACTCCAAGAAGCTTGATTAAGAAAGTATTACCATCATTAATACTAGGAAACTTATCTTTTTGTGGAATGTCATTAATAATAACTTCTAGTTCAGAAGTCTTTTTTCTGAATAAAGTTCTACGAATTGTAAGATCTTGTTTCAGTCTGGCATTAGTAAGAGACATCTCTACAATGGCTTGTTGGGCATTGTCATTAATCATCTCTTCATCTCTCACCTTTCTTAAAAAACTACCAGTTAAAGCATAAGCACAAGCATCGATCAGAACTGACTTACCAGAGCCATTAGACTCTTGTTCTGGATCATCTAAATTTACTCCTTGAATAAGAGTAGGTTTACCTGAAACAAATTTATATTCTGTTTCAAGATGTGAACCAAGGTTCTGGACATACAATCTTAGTGGCTTCCACATGGTACAATCTCTTTCTTAAATATAATTAATTTTCCACTTCAAACAAAATATCTTTTATCTTCATATCCAGCTCTGAAACGAGTTCTGGATTGTCTTTTAATAATGCACAAACTGCATCTTTGCCTTGGCCAAGTTTAGTCTCTCCATAAGAAAACCATGAACCAGACTTCTTAATCAAATTGTGAGTCACTCCCATATCTACAATCTCTGAAAACTTATCAATCCCAACTCCATAGAGTATATCAAATTCACATTCTCTATATGGAGGAGCTACTTTATTCTTTATAACTTTGACTCGAGTTCTGTTAGATTTGGCTTGGTTGTCTCCGTCTTTGTTAGTAGTGGTTCTTGTAACCTCCATTCTTATTGAAGCATAAAACTTCAGGGCATTACCCCCTGGTGTCGTTCGTGAGTCTCCCCAGGTAACACCAATTTTATCCCTAAATTGATTAGTAAAGACCAGGATAGTTTCAGACTTTTTCGTAATACCTGTTAACTTTCTCATGGCTTGACCCATTAATCTTGCTTGAAGCCCCATCTGAGCATCTCCCATGTCTCCATTAATTTCGGCTTGTGGAGTTAGGGCTGCTACAGAATCAACAATAACCATAGCACATTCACCACTACGAATCAACTTCTCAGTTACTTCTAACCCTTGTTCTCCATTGTCTGGTTGACAGATATAAAGACGATCAAGATCAACTCCGATAGCTTCAGCATATCCAAGATTTAGAGCATGTTCAGCATCTACAAAAGCACACAAACACTCTTTGTTTGTTGCCATAGCTTCAGCTAAAGCATGTAAAGCTAAAGTAGTCTTGCCTGAACTTTCCCACCCAATAATTTCAACTATTCGACCTTTAGGGTAGCCTCCTACTCCAAGAGCTATGTCCAATGCCAGTGACCCAGAAGCAACCACCTCCATGACCTGAGGCTTTTCAGTACACTTCATAATGGTGCCTTTACCATATGTCTTATCAATATCAACTAATGCTAGCTCAAATGCTTTACCCATCTTTCAATATTGTTTTTAAATATTTCAAACCAATGTGTCTCGAGCCTAATTCATTTTGGTCACAAAATGTTTCAAACTCTTTATAAATTTGTTGTTTATCAAAGTATACTATCTCTCCAGATTCAACATCAGAGATAGCTTTTTCAACTTCCTCCTGTTTAAACTCAACATCAATCCCAACTTCTTCAAACTTGTTTGGGTCAAGAGCTTTTAGTTTAACAGGCTTGCCTGAGAATGAGAATCGGATATGATCTTTAGAGTTCTTGTATTGCCCAATTAGCTTATCAATCTCCTTAATTGAAACAATATTTGCATCAATTCTCACTTTCAAAAACTTAGGAAAGTCTAAATTAAACTCATCAAATGTAAGATCATCATTCAACACAAGAAACCCTTTATCCTGATCTTCACCAAAAGCTCTAGGATAGAGAGATCCCATATAATAGATATTCTTCCCAACTCTAGACTTGTTATGGTAATGACCTACAAAAACTGAATGAAAGCCAACAAACATTCCAAGCTTCAAACTATTAGCAACTTCTGTATTATCATTATTCTTAACTCCAGTTACTGCAACATGAGTGAACAATACATTTTCTCTTTTCTTATCCATCTTGATCTGAGGAATCCGACTTAAATATGCAGTCTCCTCCTTAAAATATGGAATAAAGTGAAGTCTATTCTTCCCAATATCTAAAAAATTATAGTCTGGAATGACTATAAAGTTAGGGTGGTATTGAAACTCTTTAAGATAGGAGAGAGTTGACTCTTGGTCAATTTTATCATGGTTTCCAGGTATAGCTATAACTTTCATTTCATGTTCTGCAAACTTCTCTAGTTGGGAACCAAAGAAACTTAAGTTTGCCAATGGTTGAGCTCTTCGAGATTCAAAGATATCACCTAAGATAAGTAAAGTATCAATCTCTCTCTCTTTACCTCCAGAAATAAGCTGAGTAGTTAAGCTATCAATAAGAGCATGATTATCTTGCTCTATATGCCAATCTGCTGTTACAATCTGAGCCATTAAACTCTCTCCTTTTTATTATTAATGATTGAGAGGCAGGGCTCTTCATCAGAGACTACCTGCCATTCTCAATCTATGCTAAATTATGTTTCTTTTTTAAAGCTTCAAGACGATCATTAGTCTTAGGAGTAGTATTCCCTTTTTCTTTTACTATAACTGGTGTCTTCTCCTTAACTTCAGCAACAGTCTTATTTGTAAGATTAGCTACTTGTTCGGCAGAAGCTTGAGAGTCATCTACTTCATCTGATTCAACTTCATCAGATTCAACTTCATCAGCTGCTTGAGAATGAGTCTTTATATAGTCTCGAATGAGATCTCTAATTTGTGGATCTAGGTAAGACTTCATAACTGTAATCTCACCTTTCAATTCAGTCTTAATATAAGCTTTCAGGGCTGTACGATCCATTTTATCAAATTCATCTCCTACTACTGGCTTAGCTATCACCTCTTTAAGATTAGATTTGGAGGGAGTTTTAGGTGCTAGTTTAGCAGGCAACTCAACTTCTTTTTCTCCTACAGGAATTTCAACTCCTGAACCTTCTTCAACTCCTTCTCCTTCAGGATAAAGATCACACATGGCATCAACTAATTCCAGAAACTCTGAACTCTGAAAGACACCATACTTCTCTCTTTCATCAACAATTTGGAGGCCAGTAACAGCTCTCTGGAAGTCTTTCTTTGTATACACATTTTTGTAAAGCTTTTCAAGAGGCTCAAGTTTGAAAAATTCCTCAACATCCTGGTCAGTCAAGGGAGTTGGGATGAGTTGAGTTGTAAACTTATCAACTTTCTGACGGTCCAGAGATACAATATAGAAGTTCTTCATGTCCTTCTGGCCTTTGGCATCTTTCTTTTCGGGGTCATAGTCGACCAAGATACAAACTCCATCATCAGCATCTGTGAATGGGTCTGTTACAATAGGTTCATTGGGACTTTCAACAGCTGCCAGAGCATTAAGTTTCTCTTTTGTTCCAGAAGTCAACTCTAGACGGCCAATAAGTCCAGTCTCATCAGCCTCAAGCTTCTTAGCATAACAAACCCAATTACTATTGATGACCATCCCTTTTCTCCAATCTAAGATTGGTGCCAGTCTTTCAGTAACCTTATCAGGAGCTTCATCCTTTAAAGTCTTCTTTACCATTTCAATGTACTCTTCAATGATGTCATTCTTTGTGCCACCATGAACTCTAGAATTAAAGACAGGTAAATTCTTGATTTCAATAACCTTACCATTATCATCTTTAATTTCTGCAGGAACCCAATGAACAGCTTTTGGATAAATCCATGACTGAGTATCAGGATGCTTAGGGAAGATTCGAAACTTATTTCTTCCGTGTGACATTGTTAAGAAGCCAGGACGGTCATTCTGACCAATAAGTTTCCTGTGTTCTGCTTCTTGATTCTTTAGCACACTTACTGGTGTGCCCTTTAATTGACTACGATCTCCCATAATTTTACAATTTTAATTTTACTAAATTATCACTTCTTCAAATCTATCAAAAAAGACTTTACCACTTTCAGTTCTCTTAAACCACATTGTATATTCAGGTGGTTCTGTCCCTGTTCAAGTTTACGAAAATAAGGGCTATAACCATAATAAGCTTTCTGTTCCATCAAACCTTTACTATGGTCATCTTGGATAAGTAATGGGAAGAGATTAGAAAAAATAGCTAAAAGCTCTTCTTCTGTAGACTTCATCAACATCTCTCTTGAAAAGACAACCTTCCCTACTCTTGTAGAAATGTCGTTTACTTCTCTACATTCAATATTTACTGATCCCATAGTCTTTATTTAATTACTTTTTCTACTTTATTTATGAAAATTCCGTTAATCACACCTTCAACAATACCAACTTCAAATTCAGCTGGTGTAACTCCTTTTAGTAATACTGAAAGCTTGTCATCTTTACTCTTAACTGCCCAATACATAGAGTCAAGATACTGATATTGTTTTGTCCAATTAAAGATCTGTCTCTTTCTTAACTTGTAACCTTGATCTAACATGATCATGTCATCTAACTCCTGAACAGTAAGTTTCTGACTATTTTGAGTAGCATTCCCACGATACACCTTTCTAAGATTAGCTACATAAATATCAAACTCTAACTTCTCTTCTGAAAGTTTGTTCTCGAAGTCAGCTTTCAAGATCCCTACCTTATTTAATAATGTAGAAACTGTAACCATATCACCAAAAAGATTCTCATAATGAACTTTGGTCAAGTCATCAACATCCACATCAGGATCAAATTCTTCATAGTTAAGAACTATGACCTTTTCTTTAAGATTTATAGTAACCTTCTCTTTTGCCATTCTTCAGAAATATTGGTTAATGAACTTTAAGAATATAAAAATATAATAATTATATGAAATCTACAACTTTATTTTTACTAGTCTAAAACTTCTACTTTTGAACTATTCATAGTTTGAATAGTATTATTTCCATGATATCTGGATATTTCACCTGTAACTAGTAAAATTTTGTCTGTTGACTTTACTACTTCTGTTCTATACTTGTTCCAGGTTTCAGTCCAGATTGTTACTGTAATTGTATCATCATTACATTGAAGTGAAACTTCTCCAAACTGGCCTTTCTTACTAGTCTTCTCTTTTACTGACAATACAACTCCACCAACTATGCCTTTCTTACCAATACCAGTACTTGTATATAAATCAACAACATCAATAAACTCATTCTGTCTATCTTTGAAAGTCTTAGAAATATTCTTCAAAACATTATGAAAATCAATATAACCAAGTCCACACAACTCTTTTTGCTTCAAGGTCCACCAATAATCATATTTAGAAGAGGCAAACTTTTCATAAGTGTCAAGCCCTTCAGTCTTCTTTCTTTTACTAAAAGTATAATACTGGTCAAGAAGCTTATAACGTTGATGAGGATGTTCGAGAAACTCCATTTCATCAAACACTCCAGACAGAACTAGACAAGTTACAACCGTCTTATCTACTGCCGTCTTATTTGATCTTGTTAAAAATTCTGAGAATGAATAATAACTCCCGGTCTTTTCTCTATCTTCAACAATAGATTTACCAGCTACTTGACCTACGTTTTTAATTTTTGTAAGTGACCAATAAATAGTCTCAGTCTTAAAGTCAGTAAAAAAATCAAACCCTGAAAAGTTGACTGATGGTGGACGTAACTTAACTTTACTGTTTGATCTAGAAAGTTCTGAAATATATTTCGGTATATCTTCTTCACTGCTCAATTGAAGAGCTGCTGTCCAATATTGAATTGGATAATAGACTTTCAGATACTGACAAATGTATGCCGTTATGGCATAAGCAGCAGAGTGACTTAAATTGAACCCATAATCAGCAAACACTTCCAACTTATGCCAGATCTCTTTTGCTTCGTCTTCAGGGCACCCTCTAACCATAGCACCTTGAACAAACTTCTTCTCAGACTTAGCAATTAAAACTGAATCCATCTTTCCCATCGCCTTTCTAATGTTATCAGCTTCTACTAAACTAAAACCACCAAGAGTTACTGTAGCTTGCATGATCTGTTCTTGATAAATATAAAGACCATAAGTACTCTTAGTAACTTCCTTCAATCCAAAGTCATAGTGAGGCTGCTTCTTACCATGTTTTAACTCTACATAGTCAAGATGAGCCTTAACATACATAGGACCTGGACGATAGACTGCCAATATCGCAAATAAATCTTCAATGGTCTCTGGTTTCACATCAAGACAATAGCCAGTCAACCCTGGAGTATTGAATTGAAAGACATCTCCATTCCACCCTTTCTTAAAGTAACTAAATACTCTTCGATCATCAAGTGAAATTGAATAGATATCAATATCTATATTCTCTGAACCCTTAATAAGATCAAGAATTTTATGAAACTTATCTAATTGAATAAGACCAAGTAAGTCTTCTTTTAAATAACCTACTTTTTCCAGATACTCTCCTTCCCATTCTGCAACCAGAGCTCCATCAACCATTTTAATTGGGATCGTATTGAAGAGGTCTTTCACAGGATACTTATCACCTTCCACTCTTATTTGAGGTAAAATAATAGTAGCACAAGGATGAATAGAAGCTGATCTGGCTTGACCAATGATTAAGTGAATATCATTTATAAATTCTGGATTATTCTGAATAAAAGCTTTTATTTGAGGCTTCTCCACAGCCTCAGTGAATATAAACTCCCAATCACTAATACCATATCTTCTTGTCCCACTATTAATCAGCTTATTTAGATAGTTTAAGATCTGTTGAGGTATCCCTCTTACTTTACCAAGATCTTTGATGGAGGCTTTCATCTGAAGTCTTGTATATGTCCCTACAGAACAAAAATAATCTTCACCATATCTCTGTGAAACATACCTCTTTACTTCTTCTTTTCTGGAACTCTCTATGTCTTGATCAATATCTGGAGGTGTAGTCTGGACACGGCCTTCATTAAGAAATCTCTCAAATAATAAGCCAAATCTAAGAGGATCTAAATTAGTAATATTCAGTAAATAAGCTAAAAGTGAACCTCCTGAACTCCCTCTGCCAATACCAACTAAAATATTACTATCTTTACAGAACTGAACAATGTCCCACAATATAAGAAAGTAATCTACTACATCTCCACTTTTGATTACTTTGTACTCTTTCTCAATTCGTTCAACATAAGGTTGTAAATCTTTGCCCTTCAATCTAGTCTCAATCCCTTTCTCAATCAAGTACCAAAACAAGTCTTCAGTTGTTTCACACTGCTGATATTCTTCTTTCAAGCCCTCTAATGAAAACTTGGGTAGTAATCTTTTGCCTGTCTCAATTACAAAGTCACAATCATTGGCTATCTTATTAACATTCTCAATGGCTTCTGAAAAAATATTGAGGAATCTCTCATCTTCAGACTGAAATAGAGAATCAAAAGTATAAAAATTATCTTGTACAGATTTAAAATACTGTGATTCTGAACTTGGCTGAATCTTGTGTCCAGAGATAGTATTCAACTCATCTTTTATAAAAGCATCAACCTTATCTAGATAATATGTATCATTGATCAATACAGGCTTAATCAGATTATAGTAATTATCTAGATACTCTTTCATCTTTAACAAGTACTGCTCATCCTTCTCATTATCAGAATACTCTACTGTATCAATCTGATAATAGACTGTGAAGAATCTTAACAAGTCTTTAAGTATTAGAAGGTGTTTGCTAAATGACCAGTTATGACCTACTACTAAGACAAGCCCTTCTGAATACTCTTTCAATTTCACCAGATCAACAAATTTCTTTTCATTAAAAACAAGAATCTGGGAATTAATCAATAAAAGGTTTTCCCAACCTGTCTTCGTTTGTACATATAACTTACAGTCAACAAAAGTTGTTTCATCAAGTTTCACAGTAACTTCTTCACCAAGAATAGACTTAATATTTACTGACTTACAAACTAACTGGAAGGGAAGTGTACCAGCTAAGGTATTTCTCTCACAAAGTCCAAGAGTTTTATAGCCAAGAAAGACTGCTTTCTGAACCCAGTCATCATACATTCTTGAGCCATTCAATAGTTCATACTCTCCATGAATCCCAAGATAAGCCATTTCTATCTCTGTCTTATCCTGAAACTTTCCAAGATACTTGAACAACTTGAATTGTGGTGGGTTGATTGTGCCTTTTGGTGTATAATAGAATTGGCCTCCAAATGGATAGACATAATAATCAACATCAACTAAAGCTTTTTCAGTAGATGAGAATTGGAGTGCTAAAGATTCAGAAAAGACTCTGTCTGGCTTCTCTTTTATTAACAAGAATCGGCCAACACCGTCTATCTGGAAATAATTCAGATTCTCACTATCTAATGACTTACAATCTAAGGAATACTCCTTAATCCACTTAACAAAATTACTCATTCTGTCTTTACAATCTTCTTTTGTTCTATGAATTCAAGATAACTTAATCTTCTTAATTTACAAGCAGGGCACTCTTCCCAGATGTCATCATCAATCTTTACTGAACAACCATAGCCCCAAGGGTGCAGAATCTTACGATCACCATTATAGCAAGTGTGGCTTTCTCTGGTCACTATATCTAACACTCCTAACTCTTCAGCCAACTTCCAGGTCTGGACTTTAGTCAACCACATTAATGGTGTAACAATTGAAATTGTAGCACCAGAACCTAAATTTAATGATTTTTCAATTGACTTAATAAATTCATCACGGCAATCTAAATATCCAGAAAAATCGGTCTGACACACACCTGTAACCAGTCTCAAAGCTCCAATCTTCTGGGCATAAGCATGAGCAATGACTATGAACAACCCATTTCTATTAGGAACCCAGGAAGCTGGAAGTTCTTTCATTCTTTCATGTTGCATATTCACATTACCATCTGAAGTTAAGGCTGAGTCAACCAAGGCTGGTAAGAAGGAGAGATCAACTATAGTTTGTTTCACTCTAAGCTTCTTACAAATTATCTTACTCTGTTCAACTTCGATTTGATGTTTCTGCCCATAAAAAAAAGTAATAGCTTCAACCTCTTTGAACATACTTAAAGTCCATGCCAAACATGTGGTTGAATCAGCACCCCCAGATGCAATTACTAATGCTTTCATTTAATACTTAGTTAGTTATATACTATTGTCTTAGTTTCTTTACATTTAAAATAAATGACTGAATAAGAGCATTCTCCATAAGTTCAGGGTGTGTAGATCTGATGGGTGAAATATCACACCCTCCACGTCTTGTGTAGACAGCTCCAACCATTAATTCTGCTGGCTTAAACTTATCTAGAAGTCTTTTAAAAATCATCTCTACTACTTCTTCATGAAAGTGATATTCATTTCTGAATGAAATGACATACTTTAGAAAAGCTACTCTATCCACTAAATAATGAGAACGAATGTGAACATAAAGGTTGCCCCAATCTGGTTGATGAGTAACTTTACAATTGCTTCTTAGCAGAGTTGTATAGAGTTGTTGAAAAGACCACTCATCCACTTCATCTCCCTTTAACAGATCAGGGTTTTCTTTAAAATCAACTATCTTATCTTCTTTATCTAGACTCAATCCCTGTTCGATTGGCAAACCAAACATGGTATAAGTAGCATGAAACTGATTCTCTTGACTTTCCTGGAAAAGAGTAATTCTTACTCTTGATACACCTAAGATTGCTTCAAGATCTCTTCTTATTACTTTTTCAACATCCCTTAAACATTCAGCTTCTGTACCTTTAAAATAAGTCATATTGAATGAATTAAGATAAAGCTTCAAGCTTTTACTCTCTACAATATTCTTACTTGAACTTGGGTAGACAATCTTGGCTAAACAAGATACGGGTATGCCATTCTCTCTAAGGAAAGATACTTCATAACAACTCCAAATATCAAACCCTACAAACTCTGAGCCTCTAAGACCATACTTCTCTCTGTTTGTAGATCTTGGTTCTACAACCAATACTGATGAGTCATATTGTTGTGGATAGTCAGTCTTCTGACCAAGATGTCTTTCTATCATCTCATTAAATATTCTTTGATTTGAACTACTCTCTCCTCTATTGTACCATGAATACTGTATACTCTTTCAAAAATTGGCATAAAATTTCTATTCCAGAATAAAAACTTATCTTGGAACATCATGTCAATCTTCTCTCTAAACTTAGTGTCAGTACTCCTGACACTATCTCCAACTAAAGGAATTTCAGACTCAAGATAGAAAATATGAGTATAGCCAGTAATAACTTCTTGCCCAAGCATCTCTACAAATCTGTAAACTCTCTCACTCACTTTCTTTTCTTCAAAGAGATATTTAGTATAGATGAGAGTATCTAGAGCCCCTCTGTCTGAAATAAAACTCTTTTTGAGGTAGAAGTTCTGTACATCATATGTAGCACATAAAAGCTGAGTCTGGTCATAATTCTTAGCATCATCGTTGATCTTAAAACCTTTCTCTCTCAACATTCTTGTTGGAGATGAGATTAGTTCAAGAGTCTCAGGGGGGGTCTGATCTCTCACTTGAATAAGAGTCTCTTTTCTGAGAGCTTCAAGTAATGTGGACTTTCCGGTTGAATGTGTACCAACGAGACATGACTTTATCATAGAGTAAAAATATAATAATTATATGAAATAAACAATAGTTAACTACAGAATTCTTTAAACATACTAATATTATAATTCAAGAGCTCTTGATTAATCTGTTCAGGGAGAACTCCCATCAAGTCACACATCTTCATCTTCTCTTTTATCTTCAACCCATATGGAGTATATCTAATCCCTTTAATAGCATGAACAATGGGATTAGAAGTGTCTACAGACTTTATAAAAGTGTAAGTTTTATATGAAAGCATTTCTTGTGGAGTGTAACAACCAAGGCAATGATGCCATTTATTATGATTTATTATACCCAACCTGACAAGAGCTTGTATAAACTTTATTCGCCCTCTGCTATATCTCTCTTCTATTGTGCCAACTGATTCAGGGACAGTTGTTAAATAATAGCTATAGTCAAAACTAATAGCTACAACATCACAAAGTTTATCACATGCTCTGTAACACTGGACAAGCTCTTCAAAAGTCTTCCCTTGAACAACACCAATCTTTAGTCCATTAATCGAGCCATACTTGAAGCACCAATCTTCAATGTTCTTGATTGTAGCTTCACAATTCTCAAGAACATCTGGAATGATGTAATAAGTAGGCTTAATTAATAATATGGCTTTGTAAAAGTCTTCGAGTAAAGCAGCTTTTTCAAGCTCAAACACAGAATTATCTAAGAACACAGTTCTACCTAACTCTCTGGACTTAATAAAGAAGTCTTTATAGACTGGGTACTTGTCTAACAGAAATGACAAACAATAGTCGAAGCTATTAAAGCTTCGACTTTGTTCTAGGAGTGACAGGGGCACTTCATGGCTAACTCTCATCATCTTTTAAAATTGACTTAATTTTCTTAATATCTTCAGCTTCTTTATCCAGAACTTCATTATACTTCTCTACTTCTTGGCTGCCAATTCACCCTTCTTTTGATATGCCTTTATTGTGTCATATACGTGTACGTAGTCGATGACGGCAAGTTTAGATATCACATTCACTGATAATCCGGTATCGAATAATCTTCTTATTTTTTCCGCTTTTGAAGCATCCATGGCAATTATGGCTTTCTGTTCTGGAGTGGCTGTAAGATTAAGAACTTTACCTACATCAGTCTTTTCTTTTGGGGAGACAGGGAGCTTTGCTTCTTTTACTTTGCCCTTACCAGCCTTTTCAGACTTTTCAATCTTCTTCAGATCAGCTCCCGACATTTCAACATCAGTATCAATCATTTCATGTGGTTTTGGAGCCATCCCTCTTTTTTCAAGAACTTCAGCACAAACAATCTTCTCTGTGCCCTTCAAGGTTGGATACTTAATCTGAAGTTGATTCGTGGTGTACTTAGTGTACTTTTTCCTGATTTCGGCACGAACTTTGGCATCTTCTTCCTGAATAATCTCAATCTTTTTCACTTTTTTGTCATTCAAATAGATGAACTCGAGACTGTCAATTTCATCTTCTTCCATTTCTACATCCAAGAGATTGTGAGTCTTAGTTAGTTTCATCACGGCATCAGCTGTCAAGCCTTCTGTGATCTTTAACTTCACATGAAGTGAATTAATATTCACGTTTGAAGTTGAGAACTCCAACCCTTTCAGAGATGTCTGAATTTCATTGAATATTCTATATTCAATTGGAGTGAGGATAATTTGTTCTTTTTTCATTTTATTGATTGATTTTTAATTTTAAACTGGTATAAAGATATAATAATTATATTTCTAAAACAACTTTTTCTTAAGTTATTTTTTAGTTATACCCATAATTTATATTCATTATAAATAACAAACTATAGGCATTTGCCCTGATATTGTCCATGATATAAGTCTTTCTTATCCACCTCTTCATTTTCATACAAAACAAATTGAGCTATTGGGGCATGTCTTTCAATTTCTAAAATAAACTGATTAACAAATAACATAGCTCCTAAATTCTTAGATGAATAGCCTGGGTCATACCGTCCACCTTCACAACTTGAGCCAAGTCTAAGCAAAGATGATCTGGAATGAATAATACCATTTAAAGTGGCAGGAATCTCTACTCCTTGGTCAAACACTATAGAATAAACACCATTCAGTAACTTCCAGAAACCAGAATCATTACTTAACAACTCTTCCCATACTATATCTGTTTCAACTGAGCCATCTTGATATAAGCCTCCAACATACTTAGAGCTTCTTTTTACAATATAAATCTCTTTTACTGTTAAGTCCACTCCTACTTGCTGAATCTTGCCAAGTTTGAAGGGGTCTATTATATAATCGTATGCATGTCTTCCAGTCAGTATCATTTCTTCAAATCTTTTATAAAGTTATAAAATTCTTCCCGTGTTGAAACACTATCAAGAAAGTCTTTGGATAATTTACTAGTTTTCATTACTGAATTCTGTCTAATCCCTCGATGGCTCACACAAGTATGTGATGCCTCAATAACGACGGCTACTCCAAGGTTTGGCTTACATAATTTATTAACAAGATCATGAATCTCCATTGTAAGATTTTCTTGAACCTGAGGCTTTCTGCAACAATACTCAACTAAACGATTCAGCTTTGAAAGCCCAATTATTCTCCCTTTCTTGGTTGGAATATATGCCAAAAAACATCGTCCAAAGAAGGGTAAAATGTGATGTTCACACATTGACTTTATTTCTATGTCTCCTTCAAATACCATCCCATCATACCCTTTATTTTTAAAAGTAGTAACATCTGGTGGAGAGTTATAACAACTTTTAAAAATATCATTTACCATCATCTTAGCCACTCTTTTTGGGGTATCTTTCATATCCAAGCTTTTCTTCCAGTTAAAACCTAGAGCTTCCAGAAACTCACCATACTTTTCAGCAGCCTTGTCAATAATCTTACTATTAACAGTCTCTCTTTCTTTTTCAGACATCCCTTTTATTCCCATATATAATTGTATGAATTCGTGGACAATAATTAAAACCATGCTCAATACAAAACTCTATAAGTTTTGGGCTAACTTTTATAATTTCTTCTGAAGTTGTGCCTTGGGGCATAAGGTAGATCTTAGAAGCTGGTACATTAAGATTAACTTTCAGAGTAAACACCTCCATCAAATCTTCGATACAAGATATAACTGGCTTAACTTGATAATCTTGATGGCAAGCAATCATCCTCTTCATCACTGTATAGTTATTAATTAAACAACAATGATGTAACCAAGCATCTGACTGGGTAATCTTATCAGGAGCTGAAGACTCAAACTTTGGAGATAGTGAAATAAAGTCAGCATTTGTCTGCACAAACTTTGTGCCTTCAGTTTCTATGGTTACGTGAAGCCCCTTCTTTTTTAATAAGTCAACTATTCTATTTAGATGATTTGGATAAAGAGTAGGAGAGCCACCAGTTATCATGGCATGTCTCACCTTAGGGTTATCATTAATAAATTCTTCTATCTGTTCAAAAGTATACTTGCCTCTTTCAGGAGATACAGAAGAATAGGGTGTATCACACCATTTACATCTTAGAACACAACCTGTAAATCTAATCAAGATATGTGGAACTCCAGAAAATTTGCCTTCACCTTGTATACAAGTATGAAGATCTACAATCGGTAATACAGTCATTTTTGCAATCTAGTCTTAACTTTGTACATGGACTAAAACATCATTCTCATCTGAATCATTAGCAATTCCACAACCTGTTCTAGTTTCATGAACTCTTACTTCTAGACAAGAATGAAAATGATGATCATTCTTAGACAACCAGTCATTTACAAACTTATGAACTAATCTTGCCATGTTTTCAGCTGTTGTATTCTGTTTCATTATCACAACTCTTTCACAAGAATTCTTAAAAAAATTCATAAAGTCAACATCATCTCTCTCCCACAAGACCATTGCATGATCAAGTTGATCTATAAACTCTCTTATTGGCTTCAATTCTATAAAATCAACTACCATCCCAACTGGATTAATTACCCCAAATATTTCAACATCCCATTTATAAGAATGACCATGAACACTACGTTTGCAACGATTTGATGTAGCACCTCTTACAATATGAGCTGTCTCTGTTTCAAAACTTTTTACAATCTTCATAATATACGTATTATAGTTTGGTAATCACTTTCATCAAATTCCCATACATCTTCTGCACCATCTTCACTAACTTGTAAGACATGGACTTCAAGATCAAAACTTTTAACTTTACCTACATGAGCCTCACCTTCAACAAAAAACCTTACATCACTCCCAATGGCGTAGTAATATTGAAGATCTTTATTTTCAAATTCTTCTCTTTGTTCTTCAGTTTTATAATGAAAGTCTGGATAACCTTCTCTGTAAACTTTTTGTGAATAAGACTTCTTCATTTCCAGATTTTCAAAAATAGTCTTAAGACTATTTCGTAAAGCAATATCTTCAATCTTAGGCTTCTTAAACCCAAGAACTTTGTCAAAGTAATTCTTATCCTTAGATGAAGAGTAAATCTTCTTTCTTAACTCAAAAACAATATATTCAATTTGTAACTCCTTAAGATATTCATAAACACTTAAGTTTCGGGTCTTATCTATCATACTAATTCTTTCTTCTGAACTTTTGACATTGAGAATGAAAACGGGTCCATCAAGTTCTCCAATACTCCATCCAAATCTTTCATAGTAAAGTCTCCAGGATCTCTATTATCTGGAGTATAACCAACTTTGACATTGAAGTAGCTTGACCATCGATTAGAAATCTTCTTCATCTCTTCTATAGCATCTACTGAATCCCACAACACAATTACATTTCTTATGCCTTTATCTTGAAGACTTTTCATTTGAAATAGAGATGCCTTCTTTCCAAAAGTGCAACAAACTACTATCTGTGGAGATGTTTTCAATAGCTTTTCAATATTCACAACATCAAACCATCCTTCAACCAAAATAACCACCCTGGTCTCATCAGTAATTCTGTTTGAATTCCCAAGTAACTTTTCAAAATCAGTATTAGGAGAGTTTTGATATCTCAAATAGGGCTCTCTGCCACTTTCTTTTCTTTTTTCATTGATTTGCTGTATCTCTTTCTTTGTCCTTAGAGATCGACCAACCCAACCCTTTATCTTCTCTTTTTCATCAAGAATCAAGAAGTAAACATACTCAGAAGAGAAGCTTGTAACTCCAACTACATATCTTTCATATTCTTCTGGTGTGAACCCTCTTGAGTCCAAATAGTCATTAGAATAAGTTCTTCGAAAACCAATCGGAGGGGCTTTGTCTAGAATTGTTGTATCAATGTCTAACACAATCTTCTTTAACTTATCTTCAAGTCCAACAAACTTGAGACTCTCTTTATATAATAAGTCAAGACGACCAATATGTCTTAGTAATGTAGAAATTGGCCCGTGTTTCTTACAGCCTCCGGCAAAACAATTAAAAGAAGGACCTCTCTTATCTGAATCAGTTGGCACTTCACCAAAGTTAACTCCAAATTTGTCTTGCTTACCACAAAAAGGGCAATCTCCTGAATACCACCCTTTACTACCTACTCTACGTAGATTTAAAATTTCTATTAACCGATCTTTCTGTACAATCATTGGTAACTAAAATATTTAAAAACCTAAGCTCGATGCCATGGCTGGAGATAAGGTTACTTTTTGTTCATCTTTTAAGTTTTCAAGAACAGTCATTATTCTCTTCACTTCTAGTGTACAACCAACCAACTTATCTACTAATCGGTTATATTCTCTGGCAGCTTTCTTTTGCTCTTCAGTTAACTGAATCTTTTCACCTTGTTCAATTGCAACTCCACCCTGTTCTTGTTTAACATCACACATCCCATTACAAAGAAAATCATAAGAAATCAGTTTTGGTACTTCATTCTCTTCAAGTTCTCTTCTCTGCCATTCACTAACACATTCAGTTGGGATAATACCAGCTTCTTCAAGTTGTTCTTGAATTTCACCTCTTAAGTCTTCAAGTTCAGCTTCTTCTTTATTCAAGACAATAACCAACTTCTCTTTTACTTCTCTCCCTGTCTTATAAATCGGAAGATCATTAGCTGACTCAAAACTCATACTTAAGTGAGCTTTTTCTAGTGACTTCTTAATGTTATCACCAGTACTAAGGTGCATTATATTTGAGCCTTTTTCAACTGAATCTATAAATATCATTATTTCTAGTTTTTAATTGTTTAAAGATAAAAAAATTTTTCATATCTTCAAAATTACTCTTCAATTTGATAAAATTCTGATAAAGTTCTTCCACGATCATAAAATCTATCCTGATTATAAGATTGGTAAATCTTAATAGTCTGGTGAGCCTTAAAGTGTCTTAACTTATCATTATATAGTCTCATTATGCCTTCTTGATATTCATCTTTTGTTTGATTCAATGAAATAAAGTATGAGAATGAATTAGAAAGGTTCTTAGTATGACTGACATTATGTCTATCCATTACAAAGTTTGGATTATTCCAAAGATCGGGTGGGATGTCAGAGGCTTGGGTGGCTGTTGCCAGACAACAATCAAATTCTAAAGCCAAATTCTTCATCTTATCTGCAATAGCTTCTCTTCTTTCTTTTTCTTCACTTACAGCATATTTTCGACCATCACCAGGAGAAAGTTTTTCAAGATAGTCAATCAACACAATCCCAAATTCGCCATGACCCTTAAGAAAGTCTTGACAGAGGGCTCTTACATCAGACATAGACCCAGAATTAAATTGTTCAAACGCATGAACAAAAATCTCTCCTCCAGAAAACTTAATATCACTAACTACTTTTTGAAGCTTATCATAAGTTTTTGACTGTATATTCCCTTCTTTTAAGTCTCTTAACATCACGGCTGACCATGTAGCATCATAACCTAACAAACACTCTTCTTCAGAACTTTCTGCTTGTATATGAATTACAGGTATCCCTCTTCTGGCTGCTCCCACCCCAATCCATCTTAATAATTTTGTTTTGCCAGCTCCAGACTTAGCTATAAAGCAAGCAGTGTCTTTATTTTCCCTATCCATCCCTCCATAAGTCAAAGCATCTAATTCATCTATAGAGAATGGAATCTTTCTCTTAAACTTCTGGACCTTAGAAGCTAAAATTCTAGCTCTATTTCTATCCTCAAAACCTGTAAAAATCTTCTTTAGATATACTGAATTGGAGAGATTAAAGTTTACTAGTTTATTCCCAGTATCAACTAAGAGCTTCTTAGCCCCATCTTTATCTCCTTTATTATAGACTTCTGAAAACTGATTATAACAGTCTACGGACAAACTGTCTTTCAAAAATTCTTGGAATTGTTGAACTACTACTTCGTAATCTGGAATATCAGTTTCTCTTATCTTTACTAGTAAATCTTGAACTTCTGTATCAGAAGTATTTTGTTCTGATACAGAACCAAATGTAGAAAGCTTCTTGTTTAACTGATAATAGGAGTTAACCCCCTTCCATATCTTTTTCCAGGCTTCAGTTGGTAAATAATGATATTCTAGATGTTGTATCCCGATCTCAACTAAGTCTGTTCTCTTAAACAATAATCGGAATAGTTCAAAAAGGAAAGTCGGTGATAGTTGGCTCATCTTTACTCAATCTTTGTTTACAATCTTCTTCTAAATATAATAAAAATTTCTCAAACAAAACTGAATGAGAATCTTTCACTAACATACTTACAACCTCTAATAGCTTGCCATAGAGCCATCCCAATATCATCATGATCAACTACTGAAGTCAACTTCTTTTTGTCTGGGTCAAAAGTAAAAGAATTCAGCTCCATGGCTAACATATCAGTCAAATCAACACTCTCTTGATCTCCTCTAGGGATCTTTATATGTCCCTGTTCAAACAATACTGCCATGGCTGGAAGACCTTGAGTAAATGAATATTTATCTACTCCTGTTGCATGTTCTGCTATTGGTAGACCTGCATCTCTTCCCATTTGGGCAAAAATCTTCTGCATCTGATTTGTTTCAATCATAAATAGATCAGGTCTAAAGTTTTCATTAATAGCTTTCAAGGTGGCTATCTGATAATCATAACTCATTCCAGCTTGTCTAAAAATATTCAATAACCAGAAATCTAACCCATCAACTCCAACAACAACAAAGGCACTATAATCACTCCCAATATTTGAAGAAATACCAAAGTCAGTTCCAACAATAATTCTTTCAAACTTCTTTGGGAATGAATTGATGTTCTTAGCCAATGCATAAGAAGTCATATAACCTCTCTTCAATATCTCATACGGGAAGATAGATGAAGTATCCGAAATAGGCTTACAAAGAATTTCTCTTGAAAATCTCATGGACCCAAGAGAGTATTTCTTGTCCATCAAGTCTTTGTAAGTATATCGTCCTGGCCATAAGACACGCCCATCTGGGAATATTCCAGGATACTCAAAACACTTAAAAGTAGGATCTTTCTTGATATTGTCATACATATCTCCATCAACAAATGGAGTACCAGTAACAATAATTTGCCCTCCTGGTAAGATCATGCTCAAGATAACACCTGTAAAGATATTCCAATACTTCTCTCTTTGTTCAAACGAATACAAGACTGAGTCATTTAAGAAATCATCAATAATCATCCATCCTGGATGAAAACCTCTCATTCTTGAGCCGTAAGATTTGATCATCAAGTTACACCCATTTCTACAAGTAATCTCCTCCTTGCCCCAACCTTCTCCTGAACCTGGGTACAAAATTTCTCTTAGTTCTGAATTGCCTTCAATTGTCTCTCTAATGATCCCTAACAGAGTCTTACCTAAAGTATATTCATTCGTTACAATCATCCCTTTCTTTAGGAGTGCATTCTCTTTCTTTTGAAAGAAAGAAGGATTTAACTGATAACGGTACATATTCCAGATAGGGACTACATGGCTAAGATGATAAGACTTACTATGATCTCTGGCTGCTTCAATTAACAATCGTTTATATAATTGAACAAGATTCCCCCATTCAATATGATGCCAGTTTATATCAAATTCTGCAAGAACATTGGCAGTAAAGTAATTAAGATTTGTTCTCTTTAGAGTCTTATCAAGAGATTCAGATAACTTTTCTAAATACCCAAGAGTTCCATTCTTAATAGGTGTTTGATCACTAAACAATACTCTTCCAGTTTCCTGAACTATAGTATTCATTAAATTGTCAAGATCATTCTTATTCCCACCAGACAATTCTTTTATCCCAACCAAATCAAGACCATCTATCAACTCATCAACTGTTCTATAAATAGTACTTAGTTGATCAAGAGAATAAATGGTCTTACTTGTATCAAGAATCTTAGAACCTAAAGGCATCTCTAAATCTCTTTATAGTAGTAGGCACGGTCTGGACAGCTACTTGCTGATTACCAGAAGATCGAAGATACTTAAACAAACCAGCTGTTGCTTCAGTATCTGGTAAGGCTCTATGAGCTTCTACTAATTCTACACCAGCTCTCTTACAACAAGTACCAAGTTGATAGTTTGGGATAGTATCAGTAGACCAGATCAACTGAGACATTCTCATTGTATCCCAAAGATAGTCAATATAAGTGTCAGCATCATCTCCGTTCAACTTAAATAAATATCTAAGGAAGGGCATGTCAAACTTGTAAAAGTTATGGCCAACTAATTGTGGCTTAGAAAACTTACCACACTTAGCCTTCTTTAACCAATCAGACATCTTCTTATAGACTTCTCGTTGATCTATCCCAGTCATGATCTCAGTCATTGTTAATCCAGTAGCATCTAGAGCTCCTTTGTCAATTCTTAGATCATTATAAGGATACACAAAGCTTGACCACTTGTCTACAGTCTCCATCTTATGGTTTAAGACTACTGCAGCAATCTCTGTAATAGGGTTCTTGTCAGCTGTGAAACCTCCAGTCTCAAAGTCCATGACAAAATAGTTACATTCGTACATTATTTACCCTTTATAAGTTTATACTCCTTCTTCCCACCAATAGCTCTGGATGCCTGAGTATAAATCTTCCAGTCACCCATATACTTTGGTAAATAGCCTCTGCTAATGTAGGCTTGTACATCTTGTGGAGTAAATGGCTCACCAGACTTCTTAAGTTTGACTATATCAGTCAAATGACCCATTAAACTTACTAGAGTAAATGTACTCTTTGCATCAAATTCAAAATTACTCATAAAAACGTTATATTACAATCTTCCAATCTTTCTTCCAATCTTTTGTACTCCATGTCTCTTTCTTTTCTAGAAACAAAATTAACATGTGTATTGCACATCATCATTCTCTCCGAAGGATCTTCATTAACTACGATATCATAACACCTCTTCCCTCTAATCCCATCATACCCTTCTTCTAACTTTAATGAGACTAAGAATCTCACCTTTAAAGTATATTCTCCAATCCTAACCATTTCATCTGCCTTGAATCCTTTAAACTTAAAATTAAAGGCTCTTAGCAAATCTCGAATATCAGAATCACTATAGTTCTTCCACTCCCTTACTATGTCCCTAAAGATCTTAACTCCAAACTTCTCAGCTACTTCAACAACTTCACTAATAATTTCAGCATCAACTACTGAAATAGGGGCTATTTCTACACCCTTAATTGGGTACTCTTTCGTTGCCTCTCTTAATGACTCTGTCATCAATTTACAATCTTATTATAATACTTAAAACAAACTTCCTGAACATATTTCATATTCTCTTCAAAGTCAAGTAAAGTCATCATCTTACTGAGATTGTGACTCTCCCATCTTCTATGACACCCTTCATCACCAGGAGTCTCCATACAATGAAACTTTATATTTCTTGGGTCTGATTCAAATCTCTTGTCAAATGAAACTGGAATAAGATGTGAATGTGAAAGAGGCTTAGTAGAACTACCACAGCCAGAACAAACATGCTCTCTAGTTTTGTCAATCTCTTCATAAGTCTTATTTCGAAGATTAAGCTCTTTAGACTTCTTCTTACTTACAGGACTAATAAAATTAGTTCTTATTTGCCCAGGATGGTTCTTAGTCCATACACAATCACTACAAACTCCCTTGGCATTTAACGGTCGATTTTTATGACCACACTTTACACAATCACTCCACTTCATCCTAACAATCTTTTGTTATACAATCCTAAATACATGCTTTTCAATAACTCTTTACAATCTGACCCAAAAACACAAATATTACACCACTTTGACTTTGGATTGAAGAGAGTTGTAGAATTTATACAATTCCCTAGACCCTGTTCTGAACCCCAAAATCTTATCTTCTCATCTTCTTCAAACTCTCTTAGTCCAATCAAATCTGACTTATAACAATCTTCAAACTCCTCCCACTTAACTCCAAGACTTGTAGCCCAAGTAAAAATGTGAAACCACTGACCTTCAAAGTTCTCTTTCTTCTCCCATCTTTCAACAGCCTTATCTCCAAGAACCCAATTCAATGGAATACCTTTCATACTCTTGAAATCTTTGTCTTTCCAGTAATCAAACTGCCAAACAAGATACTCAAATATAAATTTTTTCCCGATACTCTCTAGACCATACTGTTTGTCTAACTTAGAAAGAAAATTACTTATCAAAGAACCATCTTTATCTGTAAGAATATGTTCATATTGATTATTCTCTCTTAATCTTTTATAAAGATATTCGAATGAATCTAATATGAACTCTCCAAGAATCATACTGAACTTGAACTACTACTATCATCATCATTCCAAGATAGTTGTAACATTACATCTTCTTGAACTGGTAAGGAAGTAGTTCTTGTCTTAATAGCAGAATCCGTAAACAAGGCCGTAATCCCATCCTTATCAACAGTTCTCTTAATCCACAGACCAATCATACCATCTGCTACAAGATCTCCTATTAGAACTGAGCTGCTTTGGCCATTTGCTGAATGAAAAGTAGCATTATATGGTAAGGACTCATTATTTGCCAATTCCTCCATATAATACTGGTTCTTTGAATCTTTGGCTAGAGCTACAGCTGCTACTTCAAACTTACAATAAGCATTAGCTGGAGATTCGAACCATAGTCTTAAGTCAGAAATATCTACTCCAGATTCATTCTTCAAAACAATCCCAATTATGTTTCTCAATTTCTTCTCAATATCATATAGAGAGACTTGAGAGAATAGATTTCCTATTTCATTATTAGAAATTCTGTTTTGAGAAACAAAGCCTCCAAGGCTGTATTCTTTTTTACCTTGTTGACCAAGGTACTGTTTAGCTCCTGTATAGTAGAAATACATACTTAATTATTAATAATTGAATCACCAATCTGAGTGATAGTATGGTTAGTACAAGACTCAGTATAAAAAAATTCAGAAGTTAAAACTGGAATATTGTCTGCTATGTTTTCATAAATTCTTACATTTATCAAACTATCAACTCTCATCTTCAAGTCTGCTTGTCCATTTGGCCCAATAAGCTTGTACCAGTCACTATTCACACCAGTATACATAACACACATTATCTTGTCTTGAGTCTTAATTGTAACCAGACAATAACTACTTAATTCACAATCCTCTATTACGGGTTCTTCAATCTCCTCTTTCTTACAACCAAAAAAGAGAATTACAATCATTAAAACTACAATCTTTTTCATAGAGATATATTTTAGGGTATAAAAATATAATAATTATATGTAATAAACAACTTTAATTAATATAAGCTATAAATTGTCCTCCAAGATAATAAGTGTCATCTGCAAAGACAGCACCACCAGTCTTTAAAAAAGTAATCCCATTCCCTAGACTTTTAAAAGTTGAAACGGGTGTGAGAGTATAAGCACCATTATAAACAATTCCACTACCGTTAGCTTCAAAACTACTCAAAACAATCCCTGAACCTGTTAAATCTATATAAAATCTTGGACCTATTGTGGCGGTAGTTACATGAGCGTAAATCTGAATAAACACTAACTTATTCGACAATTTAGTAAACTTAATATATGCAGAAACTACAGTAACAACGCCAGCATCAGAAGTAATTGTCAAAGCTCCAGGTGATGTTGTAATAGTCCCATTAATTAATGCCTTAAATCCAACTTCATCTAATTCTAAGGGTGTCAACATCTTAGTACTATTAACACAAGCAATAGCTTCCGCAGAAGATGCCTTCATAGCAATGCCCATCATTAACTCAGTAGCTTGATATTCACTCAAATCTTTCAATACCCAGTCAACTCCATCATAAGTACAAAGTACAGCAAATTTACCCTTATTAATAATTGTATCATTAATATCTGAAGTAATATCTAGTAAGACTACAGTCGGAGGTCCTCCACCAACTACATAATCAGTTACAATCTTCAATGTTTGTCCTGCATAGGCAAGTAAACCTGTTTCAAACTGAATAATGAAAGAATTCCCATTTCTACCATCTAACTTGTTGAGATTAACCCAGATATTCTGAGTAAGAGTAAATCCATCTAAGTCAATTACCTGACATTGCCTCTTCAACCCTATCTGTAAATCAATTAGAGATGTAGAGGCATTAATCGTTGTATGTTGAACTCCTTTAAGATCACCAATATCAAGAGCATTAATTCTATTCCAATAACTAAAAGTACTAGGTACACATTCAACAAAACCGATTGATATTGAACCTGAATAAGTCTTTCTTGTTCTGTCCCCAGGGTTAGTCTTTAACACACCATATTCATCATAACTTGATTCGTCATAATAACCAGTACCAGTAAGCCCTGAAATATTAGCATCTGGAAACTCTTTCCATTCTGTATAATCTCCAAAAACTTTATAACGATACTGGAGATTAAAGAAGTATGAATTCAAAACTGAAATACTATCAGAAGTACTTTCATCTTCGTTTGAAACTGGAATTAATTGCCAAATCTTTCCAAAACCAGAACGAACATTGAAACTAATTTGTGATTCAATCTGCTCAATCACTCTATGAACTGAATCACTCGTAACTTTTATTTCTACTTCTTCAACATCAGGAACTACAACTAGTTCATCTCCTGATGTATAATCATCAGGGTTAAGAACATCTACAGTAATCTTAATGTTTGTACCATCAATTAATGAAGTTAAAACTTTTGAATATTTACCATTCTTGAAGTAGAGTCTCCAACCATTAAAATCATTGTCAGTGAACCCTTGGGTAAGAGTCCCTGACTTCAATATTCCACCCTCTCCACCAGAAAAAGTAACTTGTCTTAGTGATGTTGAAACTGTCCAGTTTACACTTCTCAATCCCCAACCTACTATAATTTGATTCTTATCTCTAGTTGAAAACTCATTATCCCATTTCACGGACTCTACAGCCAAAATTGGGTTATTCTTAGTCCGATCTATATAAGAAAGTAACTGGTCAGCTCTTAAGTAAAAGAATTCTGTCCTCTTGTCTTCGATAATCACCACCCCACCATTGTTCTTTACTCTGGCACAGAAGAATTCAAAATTTGGAGTATATCCTGGCTGTGGATCTGATTGAACTAGGCCTCCAGCTGCTACTGTAAAGGCTTTACAAGAATCATACTGAAAGATATCTTTTTCACCTGCTGATGGTTGAACACCTGGAGTAAAAGTTCCAATAACTTTGTACTTTAGAGGAGTTTCATTGGCAAAAACACCAGCTAATATAGCTACTGTATCAGAAGTAACTTCTACCACTTCATATTCAGAAGTATTAAGAACTGAATCTGTAAACTTGATTACAGCAGGATGATTAGGAGCTCCTCTTAAAACTTGCTGAAACTTAGTATCTCCCCCTGGAGATGTCAAGTTACCAGCTGTATCTATTGATACAGAACCAACCTCTTCTGGATTAGTTTCATAAATTATCTTCATCCAATACCAGGTATTATCATTTGGTATCGCTATATTATCTTGAGCTGCCTTGACAATCGTTCTTCCATAAAAATCAATAGCATAAGACAAAGGCACCTTGACAGTACCAGGGTTAGTTCCTGCTTCAACCTTAAAATAAGACAAGGTAGTATCCAATATAAATTTTACTATCCCAAAACTATGAGTCTGAAACTGAAGATTTCTTACTGCTCCATCAGTCCAGAGGCACTGAATTATTCTGTCGAGTTCTTGCTTTCCAAGAAACAAATCGTTTGAAGTTTTTACGGCTGACATATTATAAATATTTATTTCTAAAAGGCAAATTATATGGTAAAAGTTGTGTTCTCATTATGTTTTCAATCTGATCTTCTGTATATTTCTTAGTATTGTTCTTCATCCATGTCCAAAGAAAATTCTTGTTTCCAATAAAGCACATTTCTCCATCTGTAGCTAATGGCCTTACTTTAAAGTCCCAAAGATAAGCTTCTTGAAAGAACCCACTATGAGCGAGACCTACAAATGGGATAATATATTTTGTAACCTTCCCAAATCTAAGTTGTTCTCCAAAACCTATATTTAATGTAGCTTGAGCAACAGATAACAAAGGATGATTCATCTTATAGATTATCCCTCTTACAAAGTAATACTTATCAACTCTATTAAATTGTTGATTTTTAAAAAAAGTAGTCTCCACAACTCCAGTAACAATATTTTCATGACTTGAAAAGTTTCCTGTTTCATCAAATCCAAGTGAACCGAACTTTAACTTGGCTGGATGGGCTAAATCACGATCTAGCTTCATCATAAAAGTAACTTCGTAACTCAAAGTTTCATCAATTAAGATGGCTTTCGTAGAATCCCAAGTAATACTCCCAATACCAGCTTGTACCACAGGATCTGTTATTTTTATAACTTGTTTACCACTATCAGTAGCAACAGAAACAGCAGCAAGATCAATAACTGGATAATTACTTAGATTAAGTACATCCTGAGATCTCTCCCACCCTTTAATTGCATTATAATAAAAATTAATCCCTCTATATAAAGGACTTGAATTACTTATGTTCCAGCCCACCTTCCAAGATTCAACATAACAAAAAATAAATTCATCTAGTTCACCCTTTGTAATTAGTCGTAATAACTCTCCATTCAATAAATTTGTAACTGGAGTCCCTGAAGATGAACTACTTTGATCTATATCAACAACTTGATATTGTTCAGCAATTTTTAGAGTACCTCTCTTTCTAGTTTCATCCCAAAAATATTCCATCAAATATAAAAGATCTTCATCAGTCTCTGTCTCACTTACATGTAACCCTTTACTTTCAATATACTTAACTAAGAAATCATGATAGTCTGGAAAGTCTTGAAACTGTCTCCCATAATTCACCACTAAAGCAAAATATGTGCAAATACTTCTCCAAAAATCAATAAAGTCTTGATCTTCCCAATTAAAGTTTTCATTCCCACCTCTTTCAATAAACTTTGGGATAATCCCTTTTTTGTAGAGTTTCTCTAAAACATTCAAACACCAATTCAGAACATCTACAGAATAATAAGAAAAGTACTGGGCAAATAAACTCGAATCATAAGCTATAGAAGCTGATGGAGGGACTATTATATCTAATAAGCTTACACTCTGTAACTCTAAATTACCTGTTGTATCTGTACCAGCTCTTGTATAACGATAATCTATCTTAAATGGATAAGCTGGAGCTACAACTATTGCCTGTAAGTTAGCTGAAGTAAGATCTTGATACAAAGACCAATTAATCCCATCTACTGAGTATCTAAATTGTTTAGTAAAAAAACGAGTTCCAGATAAACCAAGTATACTGTCAATGAAGCCACTAATAGCAACTAACCCTACTAAAGGTGTAGTTGTATGTATAACTATAACATCTCCAATTTCAGTAGTATTGTTCCCAGTCACCATAACTTAAATAGAATAAAGAACAGTTGTTCTATAACTCTCATCTTGAGAATTTGGATAAAAAATAGGTTGAATTGTCCCAGAAACATTAGAAATGATTGTCCCAGCCAAATTTCTTAAAATAAAGCTTCTCATTCTAGGTAACTTGTTAGTGGGAATTATCTTGTCTACTTGAGGGTTAAACATCTGATCAGGTACATACTTGACTCCTTTTGTTGACTTTGCTATCTGTAACAAATCATCCCATTCAACTTTCTTACTATAATCCCAATAACGAAAATCTAGATATTTCAAAAAACCAATCTGAATATCTCTTCTTATGTCATCTGGGTTTGCAGTATTATCAATATCAACTCTCATATCTACATCTACATAATCCCAGGTTGGGTTGATGTACTTAACTCCATAAACTGTATACCCCCAAGGCTTAAGCTCTGATACTGCCAAGAAGTCGGCTGAACTAGCAGCCAATGTATTGAGTTCAACTACAGTTAAATCTATTCCACTTTGAGTTACAACCATCAAAGTATCTTTCCCATTATCATCTACACCAGCATAAATAACTCTTAATACATCTGGTTGAAGCTTCATTAACACTTGCTCAATATAACTGATAGTAGATCTAGCACAAAGATTGGGGGTTTCTTTAATTCTTTTTCTAAACAAATCATCGCTTTCAGCATCTCTCCCATTATAAGGCATAACTTCATTAATCACATACTGATGACCTGTTGGAATTGGAGTAACTTGATTAACTGAAACAGGATCTACATTAGTCTTCTTCCCTGTCGTTGTACTTCGAACTTTTACATAATTAAACCCGTGGACTCCAATAGTTACATCATTTTCTAATTCAAACTCAATCCCATGAGCTCCTGTAAAAGAGTGTATTGTTCTTTGATAGAAAGTTCCAGGGTCAGCTACTAATCTTAAGTAAGTAGAACTTCCAGCTGCTGTAAATCTAGGGCTAATCCCTAGTCTGTCAGCTATTAAATCTAAATGATCTCCATAAGCTGATTCGACAAACAAATGAGATTCAATTAAGGCTATGTCTTTCATGGCTTTTTGAGCCACTTTAGCAATCCCATAACCTACTCCTGATAACACACTATCATCAGAAATCTTTGTCACTTTAGTTGTATGATTAATCAACCCTTCAAGAAACAAAGTCTTAAGATCTACTACTGTTTGTGGTTTTGTAAACATTTTTCTAAAATTATAAAAATTCTTGCTATAAAACAACTAATTGTGGAACAACTTCTCCTAATCTAGTTTCTATCTGGCAACTTAAACTAATCTTATCTTCTTCTTTTTTAAAATCCAAAATCTGTAATGACTTCAGTGTATCATCTTTACTAAAAGTCTGGGCTATTTGTTTGAAAATAACTGGTAAAGTAACATTGCCCATATTTCCACCTACTACCAAATTACTCTGGATCCCATCTTGTGGAAACTCTGGACTATCCCCTTTTCTCAGATTAAGTAGAATATATACAGCCTGTTCAATAGTCTTTCTATATGAAAGAACCTTTAAGTCATCATCTTCAAAAGTAATTTTCTTATCAAAATCTTTCCCATAAACGGTCTGACCTGCAATATTATCAACTACTGTCTCAATAAACAATTTCAAATTACTTTGAAAAGAATACTTCAATATGTTCCCTCCAGCTGGTGTATACTCTTCTTCGGTTAGATCATTCTTTGTAGCAATATCAACCCATTGATTATCCCAATCAGGCTGGCCAACTTCTCTACTCAAACTTTCAATAGTCTGTTGACTTCTCAAAACAAAATCTTGTTGAACAACTGAGGAGTAACTATTCTTAGTGATAGAGCTTCTGCACCATCTTGAAGCATTATCAAACCCTTCAAGCTTAGTCTTAATATCATCTAGTTGCTCACACAATTCATAATACCCATAAGAATCGAACTGATATTGTTTCTGTACAACTAACTCTTCAATTACATGAGATTGTTGTAGAAGATAAGCTAATTGTGTAAAAGACTCCATATCAGGGACAGCAGTATTCCCTTGATAATAGTCAAGAATATTGTTTGCATAAATTCTTGTAAAGTTTACAAACCCAGACATAAACTCCTGAACAGGGTATTGTAAGATATCACCAAATCTCTCTATAATTTCTGGTTTCATTTTTTACTATAAATTGATTTGAACTTCTTTAATGTCCCTTGTAACTTGTCAATTCCCTTATTCTGAATATCATCCTGAGAGAGATTTCTTAATAGACTTCCTGCCAATACATTTACCTCTGACTGTAAAAGGCTTAAGCCTAGTCTTTTTGCCATAGAACCCTGAATATTCCCAATAACATGTTCTAGTCTAGCTATGGCACTTAATTGTAGACTAAACCCCCAAATCATGTTCTTAGTCTTCTCTTGATTCAAGGTCAATCGATCAACTTTAACCCAATAAGCTTCTCCAAGAGCCATATTATACAAATTCAACTTAAAAGGCTTACCAAGATCATCTAGTCCATCAGATTTGTCACAAATAGACTGTAAAATCTTGATACAACCATACCCTGTCTTGATTGATGGGTCAAAAGCAGCTTTTCTTAAAGTAACAAAATTTTGAACAAGATCTTCTTTAGTCTTTACTCCAGAAAATCTGAGAGCTGAAAATGTTAAGGCTTCTCCACCTCTAAACAAAATTCTTAGCTTTCTCCCAAAGTCTCCAGTTAACGTAATGGGCTTTGGCACAAATACTGTAGAAGAAGAAATAATAACTAAACCTCCATCTGTTTGTGTCATTGACTTAATCTTTGGTTCTTCTTGTCTTATATCTGGTATAATTGGGAAAGCAAAGTAATCAATCACTTCATCTTGACTATTTACTAACTCTAAAGCCATAAAATAATACTCAAAGTCATTAGGAAAGAGAGTATTCAACCCTGATCTGCCAATACTGGCAATTAACTGCTCTGCTCTATCTTTGGCTAACATTTCATAAAAATAATAAAAATTTCTCTACTTTGTAAATGAAACTTCAGAATTAATATTTGAATAATCTCCTCTATTCACTATCGTTTGAAGTTGAAGTATTAAAGCTGACCAAGTTGCATCAGGACTTCCTGATACAACACTTACTGGAGTGACATTCTTCAGAGTATCTAAAAGATCTGTTAAGACTGACTTTTCTTTGTTCAAGTTCTCTTTTAGAGTAGTCCCTAAAGGAATTGGTTCAGTCCCTTCTTGAATCATCAATTTCACAGCTGGAAATAAAGTTATTGTCCCATCCTTATCACAAGAAATCCTATTTGAGAAAGCATCTGTATAAGTAAACCCATTATCTTTTGAGAGACTTAAGCTCAATTGGTCATTCGGGGTATTCTCATAATCAGTTACATCCATTAAGACTTCTTGAGAAGAATGAACTTCAACTTGCCCACTTGAATCAATCTTTGTCTTTCCATCAGCATATAATTCAATTTCTCCTGAATTATCACGAGAAGTGGAAGCTATCAAAATCTTCCCATTTGGGATTTCAGACTCTAACTTGAGAACTAAATTACTCCCATCTTTAACACTACCAAACACCTCTACATAACCTGCAGAAGTCTTCTTACTTAAAAGGAATTGCCCTTCAGCCAGATTCAAGAACTCTCCATTTCTCATCAAAATCCCTACAATAACTGGCTGCTTATACTTTGGAGTCAAGACCCAAAAAACTTCAGAACCTAGAACGTCTGTACTATCTGGAAATTCTAATTCTTTAAAAAGATTCTTAGAAACTTTAACATTATCAAAACGTTCTCCATGTTCTGTAACAAAACTTACAGTCCCATTTTTATAACATGCAGTAACAAACTTCTCTCTTGCCAAATCTTTTGGTATATACAAAAAACCTACTCCAGCAGTCAATCTATTTCCAGGAACTCCTAATTTACTTACCTGCATCTTATACTATGTTTTCTTCATCAATTTTAGACTTAACATCATCTTTTACTAAAAATTTCTCATCCGTGAATTGTAGGCCAGCTAAGAAAAAATTAAAATTTGAAAACTTACCATTATTTTCTGGAGAATTTACAACCCAGTTATGAAACACTCTTGTAACCCAATCTTGATAACCAAACCCTTCAGTAAAAGACACTCTTCTATCAAACTCAAGATTGATAATGTTGAAGTACTTTTCAAAGTACTGTTCCACCATCCCTCTTGAAACTTCGAGAGTTGTAATTCGGTTAATACCTGAACCTGATACTGTATAACTATTTGTTACAGACTCTACATAAAACACTTCACCTGTCCCTTTGTAACGAATCACTGTCCCTCTCTTTATTGTTCTATTACCGATAATCTGAATAGATCCCTTTCTTACAAAAGGCATATAGGCATGACTTTCAATCAAATACTTCAAAGCTTCAACAGCAGAACGAACAATATAGGCTGCTGGTAGTGATTGATTAGCTCCAAGTGCTGGTTGATAGTCTTGATAATTTGTAACTTGATCCAGGGACTTCTCTCCCCAAATATAGGCATACTCAGAAAATCTAATAGCTTTAATATACATTCTTACCATTTCATCAGACATTCCATCAATCAAGGCTTGTGGAGTTAGTCGATACCAAGAATAAATCTCTTCTGCTCCCATCTCCAACTCTTCACTAACAACATCATGAGGTTCTATAGTGACAGCTACATCTTTCAACTGTCTATAGCCTACATAGTCTGTAGGAGGTTTTCTGACTACAAAATGATATTGATCATAATAAGTATCTCCAAAAAACTCAACAAATGGGTCTTGACAAATCTTATGAATAGCATTCACTAAACTTCCCATCTCATTCCCAAGAGTGTTATCAACCAGTCTCTTATTCTCAACATTACTATCAACCACTAACTTAATTATCTGCCAAACACCTCTCATTACTTTCTCTTCTACATCTTTTATTACTTCTGGATAAGTAATGCCCTTCTTTAACAAATAGTTATAGGCAGACTGGACGACAGATTGTTCTTTTGGAATTAGTTGTGAAAACACCTTCTTTGTATAAGTAGTTTTTGAAAGAGCCTTTATCTTTTGATTTGTTTCAGCTATATCAGCCTTAGATGACTGGACATCAGCCTTAGCTTGTGTCACTTCATCTTCAGTATAACCACCAGTTATTCTGGCATGATCTTGATCATATTGGTCATAATTATCAATAGCTTCCTGAAGATCACTATAGTGGTCAACACTCTGTACAACTTGACTATAGTCAGTATCTACAGCAGCTCCTGGATTCTCTTTATTAAAGATCTCAATCTCAATCAAGGCTACCTGGACCTCCTTATCTACTATATTCTGTAGCCCATCTCTCTGTCTCTTGAAAGGGTTTGTGGTAGTTGTTCTCTTCTGCATTTGAGCCAACTTAGTCTGCCTACTGTTAAGAATAGACTGTCTTATACTTAACTCTTCTTTTAATCTATCAAGCTGAGTAGTTTGACCTTGTGGATAATAAGTTGATGTATGAACAACACCATTATTATCTCTTGTTACACTCTTTAAAGGTTTTGGAGAAGTATAAGAAACAAGAACATTCTTCTTAAACAAATCATCATAAATTTCATCTGGTACCTCATCTTTTCCAGCTAAATCAGAATCTTCCCATCCACTAACTATCCCGTTTGTCTTATTTAAAACTCCTGCTTTATCAAGAGCTTCTAAAAAAGGTACAATCTTATTCAAAGCTTCTTCAGGGTCACCTGTCTTATCATTCACTCCCTTGACTTCTGAGATCTTTGATAAGGCTGTTGTCTTTAATTCACTAACTTCATTATTAGTCTTTTGTTGTAAAGCAGTAACTTCCTGACGATTTGAATGAAGTACAAACTTCTTGCTTCTTCTGTCTTTAGGAGTCAGCCCTAGTATTGGTGCTCCTGGTTGTGTAATTTGAATTGAAGTTACATCATTCACATTGCCTTCATAAGATCTGGAATAAGCATCAAACAAATTATCTGGACAGACACCAATAGTAGACATCCCATTAATCACAAACTTTAAAGAATACCCAATAGACTTAACTAAGTCTTGAGTTAACATCACAACCTTACCATCAAATCTTTCTATACTTTCTGGATCTTGCTGATTCCCAAAAAATCCAGCTAACATATCAGATAAATAATAATAAATCCCATCTTCTACTAACAACTTCATCATGTCTCTCCCAGTAACATCTATCTTTACATCATGACTTGATGGAGTTACTGTGGACTTTACTGTATCAATCAATCCAATCATGTCATACACCTTATTTGGAAGAGATGACTTATCTATATAAAAGTCTTTCACATTCTTCACTCTATCTTGAATCTCCATTTCAAGAGTCTCAAAACGAATAAAAATAACATCATTGGCGGAGATAGCTTTTTCAAAAAAGTAATTCTGTCGTTCAAACTTTTCACTCCTTTTGTGTAATGAAGATGTTGCTACAAACTGTAACTGATCTGAATTTACTGTCTTTAGAAAGTCTTGATCAACTTGCCATAACCCATTCTCCCATTTACCAACAATAGGTGAAAGACTAAGATTAAAACTCCCTCCATCTCCACCAACTGTAGTCGACATCTCTTGAACAAATGGTGTAAGATTAAAAATCTGACCGTCTAAGTTAGTTACTTCATTAATACCAGTAACAGGATTAAGCTTAGAAGTTGAAAGCTTCTTACACCATACCCATACTGTAACTTTTGGAAATATGTTTTGAGTAAGCCCAAGTTTCGTAAGAGATAGTTCACTTACTTTTTGATATCTCTTATCAAACTGTAACTTTCTTAGTCCATCAATCCAGAATTCTTGAAATGTTTCTTGTCTTACTTCTTGATTAGATTCTGTAATCATCACTTCTCTGTCAAGATACTGTAAGTCAAGTAAAAGAGTTGTACCCACTCTTAATGGCAAATCTCCACCTTTTGAATTCAAATAACTTTCATCTGTAATATGACTAACTAGATCATCATATAACTCTTTATTATCTCCCTTCTCAAAAGAGGCATAAGCAGTCCAGACTCTCTGGAGATTAGAAATTTCAGTCTCTCCTTTAAATGTAAGAAAACCATAATAACTCCAACCCTTAACTACACCAACAAAACTATCTGGATATAAAAAATTTCTTATATCTGGAATAGATGAATCACGATGAGTATATGTTAAAGTCTTCATTATTCGTTTATCTTTGCTGCTGCAATCTTAGCTTTAATTTCAGCAATCTTTCTCTTCTTTTCAGCAATCTCTTCATCATACTTATTACCACCTTTACCAGAAACTAATTGAGCAATAGCAACAGTAAAATCAGCAACAGCAGTAGAAAAAGCATCTCCAGCCTGTGACATAACTTCCCCAAAACCTGTCCATGGCCCGGCTTCATAAGCTCCTTGAATAGCTGCTGCCTTTACAGCATAAGGTGAAGTTAAATCTCTCCCTTTACCTCTTACATTAAGAATATCTTTTTCAACATCTCCAAAACCCACTTTGTTAAACAAGTTTGGATCCTTATCCATCTTTGAAATCAGATTATCAATATCAGTATTCTTCCAACCTCTACCACTTAACATATTTGATAATAACCACTTTCTGCCTTCTCCTGAACCAGCCGTCTGAGTAATAGACTTCATCACACCAGTCATATAACCTGGAGTTGAAAGCCCACCTTGCATCATAGTATTCAGCTCCCACAGACTTGACCCAGGTCTTAGTCTTGATAACACTGATAACTGCCTTGCTCTTTGCCACTCATTTCCAGGAGATTCAAGAGCTCCTTGTAACCCTTGCATATACTTAGGGTTCATAGAATACTTCTGTCCAAGCTCCACCATTGACCCAAGAATGCCTCTTGCTGACTTTGAATCAATACGTCCAAGTGCATCAAGTTGTTGTTCTTGTATCTGTATTTGAAGTTCAAGTAATTCAGGCATTCTTGCCATATCACCACCTTTGAAAACTTCTTTACCAAAATCTTTTATTAACCCAGTAACACCAGACATGGCGGTACCGCCACCAAATCTCTCTCCTTTTGACAACTTAAACAACGTACCTCTATCCAGACCAAAAGCTTTCTCCAAAGCCATCTGGTCTAACAATCTCCCTCCAAGATTCGTTGATGAGCCTCTTTGTAAAGCTAGTTCAGCTCCAAGCTGACCGGTTTCACTACTTGCCATTCCATAAGGAACTCCGCTTACATCTTGTCCACGACCTGCAATTGACTGATATCTCTTTCTGCCTATCTGGCCTGCCATGGCTGCTGAAAAATGAGCACCATAGACAGTACTCAACAAACCTCCACCAATTGGGAGGGCACTCATAAGTTGAGCTAAAGCAAACTCTCCTGTCTGGGCTCCGGCCATCCCACCAGCTCTATCAAGAGCTTTAGCAATCATGTTGCCACCCATCGTGCCCCAAAGAGTTGGCCAGAAATTACTCTTCTTCTTTTCATCTTCTGGCTTCTTCTCTTTATCAAAATACTCTTGATAAACTTTAAACTTAAGCTTATCTTCAGCAGAAAGTCCTGCTCCACCTTTCTTTTGAATAGTTTCAAACCATTTTTTGGCTGTATCTCTATCTTCAGCTATAGTTCTCTGAAACCCAGTAACTAGAGTTTCATTTATTTTCTTGAGAGCTTCAAGCTGATCTTGCTCTTTCTTGGTACCAGCTTCAATTCCTGATATCTTGCCTCTTTTTGTAGCTTCAATTTCATCTAATACTGAACCCTTCCGACCTTTCTTTTCACTCTCATAATAAGCTTCAGTAGTTGCAATCTTCTGCTTCTTGGTAATCTCAAGTAATTGCTTTCTGGCTTCAATTTCTTGATTAACAAACTTAAGAACTCCACTAGATGTCTGAGAAAACTTAGCACCAAGATCGAGAGATGTCTGGAAAAACTCTCTTTCATTCTTAGTCATAGACTTCAAGGCACCAGACACCATGTCTACACCTTCAAATACTACTCTTTTTGTTGTATCACTCATTTAGTCTTACTAGCTTCTATGTTCTCATTCATCTTTGAAACATCAATCCTGTCAAATATCTCATCAATTTCTTTCTGTGTGTACTCTCTCTTCTTCAAAAAATTACCTCTACCTGGAATATAAGGATCTTCATCTTTCTCCTGTTGTCTTACAGCTTTCTCCCAAAGTCTATCTTCTAGAAATTCAAAGTACATGTCTATAAAACAAGAATCCCTATGAACTGATGAATTGAAAGCTACTTGATGTTTTTGCCTCCACCACCTGTCAATAGGGAATTTATTGTTCCACGAACAGACAAAGTCTTTTAAACTATCATTTCTGTACACATCTTAAGCCTTACAACCATACTCTACTCTAAACCAGCTAAACTTGCCATCTTCTCTCTCCACTCTTTATACCATGGGAAGTATTGTTTGGAATAGATTTGTACAATCTCCATTGCATCTTGAAGATCTAAGTCCATAATAGAGATTCTCATATCTTCTATTAACTTCGGACAAAGAACTTTAAAAGTTGCAACAGTATTAATTAAAGCAATAACCAAGCTTGAGTCCATTGTCCCTGCCTCTAATATAGCACCATACTGCCCTCTTGAAAGTAAAGCCTTTTCAGACTCAACATCAAAAAGCTGACTGACTTTTGGAAAGTGAATAGGGTAGGACTGATTCTTTACAGTCAATGTTAATTCACGAGATAACGGTTTTTCATTCATAATATACAATCAATTAAGGTTTAACAATCTTATTGTCCTGGATAGAGAATCGGTTCTAAGTAAGAGAACGAACAATCACTACCAGCGATTGCACCTTCTGAGATATCAAAACCTTGAGATTCTACAAATGCTTGACGAATTACAGCAAAGTCACCCTCTCCTGTATCAAGAACAATTCCCGTTGTCTGGTCAATCAAAGTAGCTTCTTTTTTATAGATATAAATATCAACACCTTGTTCATTTAAGAGAACAGTATTGACAAACTTCTGGACAGTTCCAACATCTCTCTTTACAGCATCTTTAATACCAGCTTGTTTTAAGTCAATTAAGACATAAGAACAAGAAAGAGTACAATCAATACCAAGAAGAGGCTTCTCAGTAGAAATCAAGTTGCCAAGACCTCTAACATCTCCTCTACGAAATGTTTCAGTAACACGAATGTTCTTCATCTTGCCTATGATCTTGTTACCCATCTTTACGATGGCAAGAGGTGATGTCATTGTTCTCTGTTGAGCTACCATATAATCTTACTTATTAAAAGTTTAACTTAAAATTGTGCCTGTAAAAAACAACTTGGTGATCTCTGAATTTGGAGTAAAACCATAATTAACTCTCTTAGTATCTGAAACTGTAACTACAGTTACATTCTGAAAAGATAACAGATAATTATCTTCCGTCTCTGTAATAGACATTGCCTTTAACTGGTTAATAGTCCAGTCACGAAGTAGTTTGTCAGAGAGTGTAAACCTATTAACTCCATCATCTCTCTTCAAAAGATCTTTCTTAGAATTAACAATCAAGGTTGTATCAACAATAGATGAAATTCTTTCAACTTGAATTGAGTGAGATTGTCCATCTTCATTAATAAAGTTTGAATTTTTTTGGAGGGTATTAACATCTTGAAGTATACAATACTGACCATCATCATCAAGAGTAACTACAAGAATTCCTTTCTTTAAAGCTAACTTCTTTTCTTTTTCAGTTAAGTCATGAACTTCACCATCAACAGCAATCGGCTTGAATGTTGCTGGAATTTGAGGAGAGAAGCCAAGAATACGACCAACAGCAGCTGCTGCTTGATACTGAGAATCTGTCTCTTCTCTGAAACCAGTAGCTAAGTTTACTGAAGTTTTCTTTGATGCACCATGAACAACAATACATCTCCCTGTATTATAGTATTCTGCTATGCCTACTGAGCCTGTTGGAGTATTGAATTCATTACGATCTTTCCCACCTCCAACATACATATACTTTCTGTACTTAGCTTCGGTTAAAATGTGTGAGAGAATCTTACCATTATTGGCACTCATAGCATTCAGACCAAAGTCATTGCAAAGAGTTGCATTATATGGTAACTCAAGAATGGCATCTAGAACCGATTCTAGATGAGTAGTATTATAAGTTTCAGCACCTCCAGTAAACAATGTATAGTCTGAATAAGTATTCAAGTCTGAGTCATCAATCCCACCAGTACCATTCTTTGTATAACTCTTCAATTTAAATTTGGCACCAAAAGTAACATCCCTTTTCATCCAGGCAACTAGATCATCAAAATTATCAAACTCATCAGAAGTTATATATAATTTGACTTCTGAGTCTGCCTGTTCAATAAAGTCATAAGCATAACCATCAGAATGTAAGCCTTTCCAGGAGCCAACCCAGAATTCAAGAGCATACTTAGTATTATCTGCTTCTCCACGAACCATCTTCACTGCAAATCCCTTATACAAAACTAATCCAGTTAACAAACCATTCCCAATCACCCCTTCATCAGCACACTGAATAGTCATTGTCCCTCCGTCTGCTGGAATACCACCAGACACTGAACTTGAATCAGGACCAAAAGTCAAGACAACTTCAGCTGGAACTGTTGCACAAGCCCGAATAATGTCAATTTGACTTACACCAACTCCATTAAACCCATTAGGTCTAAACAATGGTTCAGCTAAATGCCACCACTTACTTCCCTTAACAAAATTCTGAAAATCAATAATATTGTCAAAAGAATAAATAGAATCTTTCTTTTCTTTCAAAGTACCAGCAACACCAGAACCTCCACCAAATCCAGCTCCGAGACCAGTATCTATAATCAATAGACGACCATATGAAGTTGGGGGTGACTGATTCTGTACACCTGACTTAATTTCTCCATAAGATCCAGGTAAGGATTCAATCTTCCCATTGAACATAACTGAAGTTGCCATATATTCTTATTTTTTATAAAGATATTAAAAAGTTCTAAAGAAAAAAAATTATAACTTCTCTTCTCTAAAAATATTCTCCCATTCGTCCTTTGGACGTGAACCTAATCCGTACTTCTTTGAAATGAAAAATTTTGTTCTGCTTGAAGCACTCTTAGAATTAAGATACTGTTGAGCTGTCATTTCTGCTTCGGAAAAAATAGTCTTCTCTTTAATAATTGGAGATGATAGTATTATCCCATCACCAGACTTCGGGACATAAGATTCAACTTCTTTTTCTAAAGACTCAATCTTGGAATTATAATCCTCGATAAGTACAATAATTTCTTTACGAGTTTCTCCTCCTGTAAGAAAAACTTTGTCTTTACATTCTTCTATGAGAACTTTTTTTACTGATTCTTGAGAATACACGATCTTTTCCATAATCTATATATTTATTTAATTAACTACTACTTGATTCATCTTCACCATCAATTACACCATGAAAAACAACATCTCTAAATGATTGTATTGTTGACAGCTTCAAGGCTGGTACACTATAATTAAATGAGAGAGCTATATTTCTAACAAATATGTTCTCTGGAATAAGGTGTGACATTGCAGTTAAATCACCACCAGAAATCTTTGGGTTGGAAAGGTATTGGTTTTCCATGTCGATAAACATACTCACCAAAAGTGATCTAACTAAGTGATATAGACCCACCACTTCTAATGAGTTTTCACTAGTAATAACAATGTTATAGGTGGAGGCAAAAGACCTGTTATAAACAGGGATTTCATCATAGTCAAGACTAGCAATAATAGGACTTCTGTAACCTTCGTCCTGGCCTAAGCCATTATCAGCACTAGGGTTTTCATTGGGCAAGGTTATGTGTATGGTAGGGAATTGTTGCCTCTCACTATTATAGAAATAATTCACTTCTAAATGTCTTGGGTCAGTTTCATCTCTGGTCAAAAGATCAACTAATTGATCATAAAAATTAAAATCACCTAATGAAAGCGTACTAAAAAGCATAAAGAGGTAACTCTTTGACTTATCTATAGCATCCACCCAGTCATTCTTGAAGAACAGAATACCTGAATCCAACATTCTCTTTATGATCACTTCTGGAATAACTATCATACTAATCTGATAAATTCATTTTTAATAACATTTGATCAATTGCATAGCCAATCTCTTCGGGAATATTTATTTTACCTACAGCCACTTCCGCAAGATTATAGGCTATAAAACCTGGATGGATAAAGGCATTTGAATCTGTCTTACTTGATACTCTTCTAAACACCATGTACTGTGACTGAGTAGCTTGAGCATATGACTTCTTCTCTCTTGTTACACCTTCATAAATACTATGTTTATGAGTATAAGCCTCAAATACCCGTCCTTTGGGAGTTTCAATTCTTGTTCTGGTCTTTTTCACATCATAAGGACTGGGTAAGAGAATCTTCTTTCTTTGACCTTCTACAGACTTAATAGCTTTCTCCACTGCTGCTGGTAAAACACCAGAAAATGCTGAAGATTCTCCTAAGGCTGGAGATGAAGCATATCTAAAGGGTATAGTCAAGTATACTCCTCCACCCTTGCTCATCTTGACTTTGGAAGAGGCTAAAAATCCAGGTTTTTCATCAAAAAGCTCGGCTCCAGACTCTATCATGTTTGGGAGCACACCCACCAACATTACACCTCCCTTTAATGGACCTTCTGTGAAATACTTCAAAGAACGAATATATTCATTTCTTGTGCCTTTCAGTCTCTGCCTTGCTTCATTTTCCCACTCCACATAAAGTCTCTTGGACAAACTACCTATGACACCAGCTATAAGATCATCGATATCTCTCTGTGAAAGGGTGAACTGACTGATAAGATCTTGAGAGTATATATTTATAGGAATAATCATATGGTAAAAGAATTATCAAAAAGTCGATCTCCCTGGATGTTCTCCACATCCAATACATTGTGGGCTCTTCTGCCTAATGCGTGAATTGGGAGTTTGGCTAACAAATCTTTTCCAGTAGGGTCAAATACATATGAATTACGAACATCTTTCATATTCTCAATCACATGATATTGAATATTGTGAGTGTAGTTTACAGACAGATTAACTGAACCAAGTGAACTATAAGCACTACTTAACGTAATAACATTATAATCAAAAGTATAATCCGTATCTTCAACCAATCTCTTTAACTTCTGATTAGAAAACTGAAATAAGAACAGGCTCTCAATTGAAATCAATGGATATACTGTAATCCCAATATAATTACCAGAAGGGTTCTTAACTGGGTAGAGAACTTGTTTAAATAAGGTTTCTGAATCTGTTACAATCAGTCTATCCATGTAACTCAACTTCACATCATTTCTAGTTGTTATTGCAACTGTACCAGGACTTTCTTCTCCCCAAATCTTAAACTGAGCCTTAATACCTAAAGCTTGCACCATCATTCTTGTAGAAATTGGATTGATAAACACCCACCCAATACCTCCACAATTCTTACATGCACTTAGAGCTGCTTGTGTACCTTTTGTTTTACAAGGACATGGTACAGCCTTTTCCCAAACTACTTCCAGTCCCTTGTCAAAGACTGCAAAATCAAAATCATCAGGTCTAAACTTGATGTCAGGTTGGGACAACCTAGATGGACCTGTCTCTGTTAATATGCTCTTATTCTTTGACATTCTTAAAGCACAGTTAATCTCATTCCTTTATACTTACCAATTAACATTGGTCCTTCACGTTCAAGATCTTTCAAATAACTCTCTATTCTATTCTTATAACCACCCTGAATAGTTTGAACAGATTGAGAGAGACCATCAATACTAAGATTAGTAGAAGACAAACCAGGTCCAAGAATAATATCTCCAAGTTGCTGGAAAACAAAAATAGCTGCCAGCTTCCCAATTAATGTTACAATATCCATTGGGAACTTGTCAAACCCAGTAACATACTTTACCTTCCAGTAATTTGGAATATGTTTCAATCCATAGTAACCAAGATAAGGATGGGTTGTACCAAAGATAATAGGTTGTGGAGATGCTTCGGCTCCAGAAGGCACTATCCAAATATTTCTATGATAAGTTTGACCATCTGAAGTTGTTCTACTTGATAACCAAGGCTCTGGAAAGATAATTTGTTGGGTTATTCCAATCCATCCCTCCATTGAATATGGTGATGCAACTGGATAAGAAGTCTTAACATAACCAAATTGGTCAAAATCTGAACGAGTAAAATTTAACTTCTCTTCTAGTAACTGCTTCCAAACTTTAATAGACAAAAGACTTTCTATCTGATCTTGAGCAGATTGAATAAATGATGAAATAGTAGAGTCAGACATCTCTGTCCCATTTCTCTCCACTAATGGGACACCATAAAAATACAGCTTCTTTAGATTGTCTGGAGAAAGTACCAGCCCATCATTTATACCATAAGAGAAGTTAAACGAAAGATTCATTCTTTATTCAATATTGTCAGCTAAGTATTCAACCAAGTCTTTCTTTTTCTTTAAATTCTCCCATTGCTCTTTTGGTAGTTGAGATTCAGTGGCTAACTTCTGTAAAGCAGCCATATTATAAGAAGTCAATTTAGTAACCAGTTCAGCTCTTTCTTCAGCTTTCTTAGTTTCATCTTCTTCTTTGTTTTCATTTGCCTCTTCTTTTTCATCAGTAGCAGGGGCTTTTTGATTCAGTACAACATTCTCTTCTGTAAGAAGCTTGTTAGCTTTAACAAGGGCTTTGTTCTCTTCTTGAAGTTCAGACACCTGCTTCTTCAAGCCTTTAATGGCAACATCAGAAGCTCCGTCTCCACTTTCAGCAATTTGTGCTTCAAGATCTTGTATCCTGCTAAGAAGAGAGACTTTATCTTCTCTTTCTTTTATTAACAATTCCTGGAGAGCATCCAGACTTATAGACGATCTAGTTTCTTCTATCTGGTCAAGAACCTTTTCAATAGGTCTTCCAGCTGTTTTTTCAAACTCTCTGACTTTCTGTTCATAGTCTTTTGGGTCTACAGCCACTAGCCCTAATCCGAGCTGAAGAATCTTGGCAGCCTGAACCAGGGACACAGAAACTTCACCTTTTGAGTCATAGGTAAGATCACATACTGAAGTCTTTACAGTCTTACCAAATCGATGTGGTAAATCAGTCTTTAAAGTTACATTCATATAATTGCTTTTTAGTTAATACTAGACAATAAATATATAAAATTTCTCTAAACAAAAAAAACAGACCATAAGGTCTGCTCTTAAAATATAAGGGAGATGGTTGATTAAACTTGTTTCCCAATATTAATGACAACAGTCATTTTCTTTGGAGTGTAAAGAACTGGTGTCCCATACAGCATAACTACGAATCTACGAGCCTGGGCAAGTAAGGCAAGATCAAGTTTCATCAAAGGTGCAAGCTGTTTAAAGCTATAAACCTGAGAATCATTCTGAATCAGGATGGCTTTTTCAGTACCAGGAATGAACCTATTACGATCCCAAACAATACCGGCACCACCACCATCATAACCAGCAGCCAATTCAGCTGTTGAAACCATGAACACTGGATATAAGTCGGTATTAGCAAGAGTAGTAGTAGGGTTTAACTTACTACGATAGATTACATAACCTGTAGGAGCATAAGCTCCACCACCAGCAGTAAACTGACAAGCAATAGATTCTGTAGCAGCTACAGTTAATAAACCAGCTTGCAAAGCTGTAACTTGAGATTCACCATAACGATTAATAGCAGCTACTCCAACAAAGTAATCACCATCAAAAGCAGCACCAAATCTGCTACCAGCAACGTCTGCTACAGCTGCTACAGCAACTGGGACAATATTTGCAGGAGCTTTAGAAAAAGTGGCAACATCTCCAGTTCTACGTGGAGGGTTCTCTGCTAAAAAGATATCATCATCCAATTCAATTCTCCCAAACTGGGAATTGAAAGTCGTAACTTTCTGACCCATTTCACCAGCAGATACCTGGACTGTATTAGGTTGGATAAGTTTAGACTCATGGAAGTTTTTAACAAAATCTGATACAACTACTGGAGATGTCATCAGTAAGTTACCAAACCCGTAATTCTTTCTGATCCCAAGAGCAGCATCTTCAATACCGGTTTCTGACAGACGATGATCTCTCATGTCAACAACGTTATCAGAATTATGCCAATCATTAAGAGTTGTGAAACCATTAATGTGCTGACGATAGAGACCATTGTATTCTTGTGGAATAACATTGGCATTACCGAAGGCAAGAGCACGATCATTTTTTCTGAGAATCCAAAGTGTGCCTTCACGTACTGAACGTTGGATAATCTTACCTACTCCTTCGAAAGTGTTTACCATCTCCATTGCTAAAGATACACTCTTTGTTACAGCAGTAAATTTAACTAACTCAGCAGCACGTTGGTATACTGAATCTTCTTCTTCTGGTAATTCAGTTTCAGTTACGAAACCACCACGTTCAGCACCTGGACTGACAAGTCTCAAATACTCAACAACAGTATTATATGCAGGCATTTTTGTAACCCGTTTCCAGAACTTAATGTCCTGTTCATCAAAAGTTACAGAGTGGAGAGTACCTTCAAGGTCTTCCACTTTTAAAGGGGCACCAGAGGCAGTTAACGAATTGGTCGTCTCACGACCAGTTGTCTGACCAGACTCGAGAGCTTTTAACAGCTGATCGACATCTTTCTGGTTGGTAACACCAAAACCGTTACCGATTGATTCATAATCTTCAAGACGTATCCCTAAGTGATTCATTTTTTCAATTTTTTAAAAACAACTACCAATCAACTTCACAATCTTAAGATACAGTCTTACTATTAAAGACTAAGGGACAATTTTAATGTTCTTATCTTTAAATAAAGCTACAATCACTTTCTCTGTTAACTTGCCTGTGGCTTCAAAGAATTCAAGACCATCAGAATAAAAACCATCCTTTTTGCCTTTTTGAATTCCTGACTCTTCCATCAAGAAGTTTCTGATCTCCTTTTTATGACCCGATAAAGAAAGCATTTTTTTACCAGTTTTACCAGCTTCGCCTTCTTCTTCCTGAAAAGCTTTTTCTAGAAAAGACCCTGGCTGAATTGATCTACGACCTTGTGGCTGGTCACCAATTTTTTCAACCAATGCTGTAACATCAGTTAGAGATTTGGTAATAGTTTCAAGTTTCGTATTCACTCCACCAAGTTCAGAACGAAGTTCAGTGTTCACTTTACGAAGAGAAGAAATTTCTTCAGACTGAGCTTTTAATAAAACTCCCAGACCTTCTGTAGGCTGAACCTGGTCACCTTTATTTTCAAGAATGTCGAGTTCTTTCTTCAAAAGATCACTTGCTGTTTGATTATCAGCAAGAGCTTTTTCAATTTTCTCTTTCTTTTCCTTCTTCTCACGTTTAGCTCTCTTCTCAGCTTTCACTTCTTCAGAACCACCCTCTTTTTCTTCATCTTCATCAGGTTCTTCCTTATTTTCAGGTTCTTCCTTAGCTTTAGAAATTCCAAGAACTTTATAAGCTTCTTCGATTTCTGACTGGGTGATTTGCAATTCTTCTCTGGCCATAAAAATTATAATTTGTTTATTTATTTCAATTCTTGTCTACTGATGGAATAAATTTAAAATTTATTTTTCTACAAAAAAAATATTACTAAAGATTATTCATTAATCTGAATATACTGAGGATAGAGAAACTTTATATTCTCCACTGGAGAAGTGAGGATTTGTTCCAATGATGGCTTCTCCCACAATCTTGACCACCAACGAGAGATAAAGAACTTCTTTTCAAGATACCTGTACTTTATCTTCACTACTGACTGTACTATTGGGATTTCTGAATGAAAAGTAACTTGAAGAGATGAATCTATTGGGTTAAAGTCTATGACAAGAGAATTATAGATATCTTCATACACACCTCTTAATATTTCTACACTATCCTTTAAAGCTGAATCGAGTTTCAGTAGATACTGTCTGTCAAGTACAGCATTAAAAGATGACAAACTCTGAATCTTATTCTCCTTAACTCCAATAGCTTTTAATAGGGCTAAGTTAGCTTTTGTGATAGAGTCTCTGGTATGTATCAGATCATCTCTCTCCATTTTCATTACATGAGTCTTAGCTACCCAAACCTTTGTACTATCATTAATCTTTGTAAGTATTTGAGTTACACCTTCTTGATAAAAGTCGATTGCAACCTCCTGATTATCAATAGTGGTTCTGTAATGGCTAGAAATGAAATATAAAGATAGCCCCCACAAAAAAATCACTACTACACCTATTATTATATATATGTACTTTTTAAGCATTTTCAATTTGTTTTAATAAATTTTCTTTTAATCTTCTTTCTTGATAAACAGCTTTCATTCCGTCAGAAAGTTTCTTTCTGGTTGCTTCAGATACAACTCTACCTTTACTGGTCAGTCCGATCTTCTTCTTGTGTTCTTCAGAAAGTCTTCTTCCTTTATTAGCTTCTGAAAGCTTTTGTTTAGTTTCTTTAGAACAGACATGAAAATGTTTCCCTTTGCCATTTTCTGAGATCTTCTTTTTAGTTTCTTCAAACCGTTTTCTTCCAGAAAGAGCTTCTGACATCTTTCTTAAAGTCTCTGGAGACATGGGATGCCCCATCTTAGACTCTGAAATTCTTTTTCTAGTCTCTTCTGAAAACTCTCTCCCTTTAGTAGACTCTGAAATTCTCTGCCTAGTTTCTTCAGAAAGTTTTTTGCCTAAATTAAACTTTCTTAACTTCTCTTTATGTTCTTCAGACAACTTCCCATGACTACCTCCACCATCCCTTAGATTCATCCCATGTTCTGTATTGAAAGTTTGGAAAAGATCTACATAATGTTTCTCCCATCTGTTCAGTTCACTTCGTTCACATTGATGAATAATTTCGAAAATATGGCTTTCTAAACCATGTTTCTTAAAAGAGTAATATAACTTACGCTGCTCTTTACAGTCTAAATTCTTATAGTCCCTCCATCGAAAGTGAATATCAACGCTTTGGCCAATATAAATTCGACTAATCTGACTCATCTTTTAAATCTTAGCATTAGCATCAATCTTTCTTATGGGTTTCCAGTTGTCAATCATATCAACAACCCAGTCAAACAATAAACCTACTCCTAAACACATCACCATTGAGAATGTCCAACCCAATAACTCATAAGGGAATCTTAAACAGATAAATATTACTGCAAAGACAAAGAGAGCTTGGAGAATCTTGTCTTTTAAGTTATCTTTTACCCAAAACCAAAATTTAAACTTACTTGGGGTTGTAAGATTATTCTTTACTGACTTTCTAGTCTTGATACCCCATCTTATAAACATCCCGATAAAGCAGAAAAGGAATCCAGCCCAATATGTTGCTGGAGTCAGACCACCAAGTACTAACTCTTTAAACTCTTGAAGTTGACTAGTTCTTACTCTGGCAATCTCCAGAGATGTTGTAGTTACTTGGAGTGAATCTTTCATCACCTCTACTACATCTGGGCAGACTTGAAGCTGATGTAAGCTATCTTGAACAATCAATTCAGTTTGATGTAAAGGTTTGAGAGTTAGATCTCCATTTCGATCATTTAACTTCTCTGCTGACACTCCTGTCATAATAAACATCACACTTAATACTAAAAACATTAAGAACTTTTTCATAATTATTGATTTTGGTTATTACTCTTTCTCTTTTCAATTAACTGTCTTTTTATATTCTCAAATTCTCTTTCATCAATCTGACCAGATGTGAATGCCTTAGTAATAGTACAGATTGCTTGTTCTTTTTTCTTCTTCTCCTCTGGAGAGATGTGAACTGCATGTTCTAGATCTTCACGAATTATGGCTCCAGCATTTGATGTATCAATAGATTTTTCTATCTCTTTTTCTGGTGCCTTAAATTTTTCTGAACGATGATAGTCAGCTAGACTACTATGTACACCTGAAAGTTTAGATGATTCATTCATTTTCACTTCATGTTCTTTTCTTTGTTCACTGCTCAAAGTCTTGTCTTCAGATCTCTTCTCATGCTCCTCAGCTTCCTGAAAATGTTTTTTAGCTACACCTAAATGATGCTGTTTAGCATCTTCATGATCTTTAGCAGTGAAGTTTTTATGTAAATCATGATAATTAACAGTACTACTGTATATAGGTTTACCAGATTTTGTATGGCCGATGATTTTCCCACCTCTACTACCTTCACCAGCTTTTTCGATCTTCAGATTCAGATCTTTATCAACAGTAATTCTTTGATCTAATAAATCATCTGTGATATCAATAATAAGATTTGTTTCACCCTTCTGACCCTTTTCAATAACTTCAAACTCAACTTCTTCGTAAAGGTTCTCAGCCTGCCCCTTCATAATGGAAAGGAGAGTATTGTTATTCTTTGGCATGTGAGTTATGGCTACTCCCGTGATTTGTGACTTAAGAATCTTTTTAAAGTCTGGATGTTTCTCATCTTTTGAACCTCTTTCTACTACATTACCTTCAATAGAAAAACCAAGATGTCTTGTTGAACCTGACTTTTCCAAGAGTTCAGCTAACTGATAGACTTCCTTTGCAAGCTTTGAATCAGCATAAAGTTCACCTTCGATGTACAAACCCTTTGGAGTCAGTTCAGCTTTTGTAGGCTCACCAATAACGGCTGCTGGAGTACCTTTAGCTTGGTGATGCCAATTTAAAAAACCATATCTATTTAGATAAGATAGATCAAACCCTGAAGTATCAAGTTCTTCATCATCAGTATCCTTATCTTTAGTAGAAGCAACACCTTTGACAAGCATCTTCTTTTTGCCCTTTTCATCTGCTGACTTCTCTATCTCTAATGGGATAAAGAAATTAATTCTTTTTTGGTTCATATCTTTTATTCTTCTGATTGTTCTCGTTCTCTAATTAATTTGAAACCCATTTGTTTCAGCTCTTTTTCATGGTTAATCCCTTCTTCTTTTGAAATCTCTTTACCATCAGCATAAGATCTTAAATGCTCCATGGTATCTTCATCAAACTCATGAGAAAGAGTAAATGGTTTAAGTTGAATCTCTCTTACTACTCCACCCTTCTTATCTTCACCACCCATATAAGTATAGGTCTTTTTTGTTTCTGGGTGTTGTTTTACTGTATAATGAACTCTATGTCCAAACTTCTTCACAAAAGTATCAACATCCATTTCACTGTCACCACCAGTCTTAACCTTTTGATTAACTTTCATCCTGTTAGAGTTAGTAACACTACTCTGATTTGGATGGGACCGATATACAGTCTGCAAAAAACCTTTCTTATTTACAGTCATATTCTTTGTTAGTTTACTAAATACTCTTCCAGCTTTTTCAATTATTTGCTCTTCATCATCACTATCTTCAACAGATAATAAAACATCTGACATAGCTTTCTCAATCCCATCTTCCTTAAACTTATCTTCCAGCTTCTTAAGTTCCGGGTAATAGTCTTTTGACTCTTTGTAAATATGATGAGAGGCTATTGTTCTAGCCACTTCTTTATTCTTAGTATGTTCTTTTTCTACTTTCTTGCCTTCATCTAGAAAAATTTTAGCTTCTTCTTCAGTAATTTCATACTTCTTGGCTATCTGTTCTTCAGTAAAAGGCTTCAAGATGTCATCATCAACTCTCTCTACTTCTGCTTTCTCAAAATCTCTCTTGCCTTCAATTCCATAAATTCTATTAAGATTGTCATTCAAGTTAGATATCAAAGACTTTGTCTGACGGACTTCATGAGATAGCCATTCATAATTAAAGTGTTCATCTCTAGTTAAAACAACTTCATAGGGCTCTTGAAGAGTACACTGGAAATAGAAGATGATTACTTTGTCATCTTCATATCTTTCTTTTAGTTCACAAGTCTTTACTGTAACACCACACTCTTCACTAATCTCTCTCTTAACTGCATCTTGTGGATTTTCACCAAAATCAACATGCCCTCCAGGAAGACCATATTCATAAGGGGCAAATTCAGCATCTGGCTTTCTTCGAAGAAAAAGTATTTCTCCTTTATCATTGAAGATAATACCATCAGCATATTTAGTCTTCTTCTTACCTTTACCAATAGCTTCCTTGATAACATCAATAAAGTCCTGGAATAGAGCTCTCTTTTCTGCCTTCTCTAAAATTACACCAAAATAGTCTATTATTCCCGGATTTTCAATATCCAGAGATAACACTCTGGAGAATCCCTTTGAGAACTCTTCTCTTTCAATTTGATTAGCTGAATAACCAAGAACAAGAGAGTTTATAGCTTTCTTTAACTCAGTCTGATCTTCATTCTTAAAAGACACATAACTACGAACTGACTTGTGCTTCAATAAACTGACTTGTGCTTCTTGTGTCTTCTGGAGGCTAACTCTAAGACTAGAAATCTTTTGTAAATACTTTGACCAAGCTGATCTATAACCTTTCTGAATAAATTCTCTAGTTTCAACCAATTCCAGTGACTTTGCCTTCTCTAACTGTAAAAAAATTACTCTTAGCCTATCTTGACAATTCTTCTGAAATGTAGTAAACAACTCAAACTCTTTTCCAGCTTCTGCTTTCACAATAACTATCTGATCTTCAAGTTCTTTATAACGTTGAAGCTGAGAATCTGAATAATGAAACAAAGTGAACAAACCCATTCTTTATTTTGATTTAATCTCTAACTTAAACTTATCTGGAAGTAACTTGGCTAACTCTTTCATTACTACATTTGAATAATTAACATCTGGTAAGCGATCACCATTCATATCAACTAAGTCTCTTCCAGGAGCAATACAACCTCTTAACTGAGAAACATAATTGGTAATGTGTATCATTATCCCTGATCTATTTGGCACATTCAATATACTAAAGTGAACATACTTGAAGTGAGCATTTGGCTTTTCTTTCTGGACATCGTAAATACCTTCAAGAATACAACTAATATTTCTCTGGTTATCCTTATTCGGGAGCTCAACTGTATGACAAGTATAAACCTCTTCTTTACAATCATCAATAACAGAAAGATGACCTACAGTCTCCTTCTCTAGATAAGTACGAATTATAATTACTCTCATGGCATAAAGATATTAAAAATTCTTCAAACTTTACTTAAGATTATTTGATGTTTGATTATTATTAACGGTTTTTAAATTATCGAGAATTGGAATCAACTTACTTAATTCTTTTTGTGTTTTACAAATTTCAATAAGTATAATTCTGTTCATCTTCTGGTCTTGCTTATACGTTTCGAGGAATTCATTAAAGTTGCCATTAGTTGTTAAGGATTTATCCCGCAGGGTGTCAATTTGTTGTTGCAATGACTTGCGGGCTTCTGCTATTTCTGCCTTGTTGCTTATGTGAAATTGCTCCAGATTTTCGACCTTTTGTTTTACGTTTGGAATAGAATCAATATTTGCTTCGCGGTCTTTATATGAAGTTAACATACCTATTACAAGCCATGTAACAACACCTCCTATAATTGTGCCTATTACAGCTAATGTGAACTTATTGTTTAATAGTTTCATATTTAAAATTTTACATTCCCATTCCAAACAGTGTAAGTGTTTTTACTGTTATATCGTCTGTATCTGTCATATTTCCTACAAATAATTCAAGATAATCATTTGTAGAAAGTGTTACCATTACATGTAATGCTGTGCTTTCAATATCGCCAACTGCTGCTATACTTGTAAGAACTTTTGAGGCAGTAAGCATAGTGCCTGTTTTAGCAATACCAAAGACATATACATTAGTGCTTGCACCTTCACCATCGAACGATATTGTGCAGGCTGTGTGAAATGTCCTTGTTTGCACTCCAACATATGTTAACCGGCCATTTGCCGACATTTCAAATAGGCTGTCGTTATTTAATGTGGTTACTGGATTTACCAATACCATATTAGTTGAACCATCTGATTGTGCTATAATAGTTATTAATGTGCCTGTGGTGCTAAAGTAGTTTATCTCGCCCATTGGAATCATGAGCCTGCCTGCCGGAGTAATGTCTCCTTCGGCTCTTAAGTTGCCGCTTATTACTGTATCTGAATAAAATACAGTATTACTTAACAATAAAAATATTAATAATATAAATAATATTTGTCTCATTATTCTTTGCTAATTGTTCTTATTCTAATATCTTTATTTGGTGTTAGAAAAATAATTTCAACTTTATCGCTCATTATTGATTGTCTTTGATTGCAGGTTGTAGCTGTATTCATCAGCCAACTTCTATTAATTGTTCCCGATACCACTACCGTAGTACTTGCGGATAGTGTATAAAATCCTATACATAATTTCCCTAAAAAAGAAATACCAATTGTGCTATCTTTTGGCACTAAAAATGTTTCAAAATCATTTTTTATAGAATCTCCATTAACACTAACATAGTGCCCAATATGGTAAGACTTAAAATATTCAGACACTCCGGTAGTGTCATATATTGAATTAAATGTTGTTAATATATTTCCAGAATTAAATGTAGTTATATAATCGGCCGTATCTAAACTTGTATATACTGTCCATGTTTCTTTAAATTTGTGAGAAATATAATTACTAATAAAATATGTCCAATGTCTTTTCTCGTTGCCCGGTAATCCGGTTTCCATCAAATTATAAATAGGGGTACTATTTGTTACCGTGTAAACATCTAATAATTCAGACAAATTATTTGCTATAACAATGCTATCTAAACCCGCATTAAATTGCGCCAACGTACTTGCATTTGCGTTTTCCCGCCACGGTATGTTTAACAAAACAGGCTGTGCTTGTATTGATAATATCGAATCTATCAATATGCCCATGTTAGTTATATAAGTATTGTAGCTAACAACACCCAGGTCATTAGTTCCAAATCCCATCACAACAATTCTAGGAGAATATGCTCTAACTTTTGTAGTAAAGTTAGTGATTGCTGTAGTGGATGTCATTCCAGGAGTGCCAGAATTAACGATAGTTGAACCATAAAAAAAAGGATAACCACCCATCAACACATTCATATAGCCATCTGAATATGGCTCCCATCCTTCTACGGTTATACTTGGTTCTGAAGAATAATGTTTTGTATTTGAATCGCCGTATCCTACTATTGTAGGATTTCCAGATATTGTTATTCCAGTATTTGTTGTTATAGATTCTGGGTTGTAAGAAACTGACCCATCTATTACCATTTGACCTTTACAAGAGAAAGAATAACACACTAATAATATAAATAATAATTGTCTCATTAATTCGTTGCATAATTTACATTAAGTCTAACTCCTGTCCGATAATTTAAATTTATTTTAATTGCTACACCCGCACCGGCATCATAAACACATACATTCCCAGGTGTATCCGTTGTTGCAGCAGTTGTCCAGCCACTGCCAGTATTATATGAAGCATCTAACCATGTTGTTCCATCGTCTTGAAAAGAAAAATAAATTAATATTTTTCTAAACCCAGCGCTATCAACATATAATGTGCCATAACCACTTTGTCCTGTAGCTAATGTTATTGTTCCACCATCTGCTAAACTTGAAGATTCTCTTTGTAACTTTAAAGAATCTGATTCATATAAATTATATGTTTGAGAAATAATGCCGGAATTATAAATTATAAATTCCGGCAGTAGAGAGGCTGTATTTATGGGTACTGTGTAAAAATATAGATTTGACCCATATTTGCTATTTGCAAATGTTTCAGCCGCAATTGCCGCTATCATTGCGCCAGCATACAATCCTCCACCAGCTTGTCGAGCGGCCTTTAAAGTAAGTTTTGCAAACATGTCTCCAACTGACGTGTTTACATTATCGTCTTGTGCTATAATTATTTCTCCGCCTGCGGTAGATGAGCTTGAGCCAGTGTATACCGCTGCAATAGCTCCTCCTGTACTGCTTTTTGTTACATTTAATGTACTAACATATGACGTTACGTTTGTACCACCACCTATTCTCCACGTTCCAACAGAATCCATACTAAAAAGATTTGCGCCGAGAACAGATTTTGCGCCAAAAATTGTTTTTCCTAAAAGTGTTTTATATATATAAAATGCGGCAGTATCTCTTTGCTGAGCTGCCGAAGAAGTATTTTTGTTTATATCTCCGTCATAAATACAAATCGAGTTTAAATTAGTTGCAAGGTTGCTGTTAATATTTAGTTGATGAAAGTACGTTGTTGCCCCTACTGCCGTTTTTCCAGCAATTTTTATATCTCCTGACACATTTGTTGTGTCATCTGTAGAATTTCCTGCATAAAAATTTCCATTCACTGTTACCGTACTGTCAAATATAGCATCATCAACAAACTCCATAGTGTCATTTATGTTTGTGTTTAATCTATTAGATCTTAATTCTGTAGCAACAGTAACATTACCTAATGTATCACCAACTAATCCATCTACTGATGTTGTTTTAGTTGACGTGTTAAAAATAAAACCATTTATGTTGCTTGTTAGTTTGTTCTGCCTATATTCAGTGCCGGCATAATTTTTTTTTGCCAACATATAGGTCTCTCCTGCGTTAATAGACAATGAACTCTGAAACAAAGCACCAGTAATTGCGGTTGTATTTGACTCCAACACCCATGCACCATTACCCGTAATGGTTCCATTTGTTCCTGCACCATCATATTTGTCTATATGTAAATTCCCGTCAGAATATACATATATGCTGTCTTGAAGACTTCCTCCTATTAGACTTATTGAGTCTAAATGAACAGTTTTATTATTAAATAACACATCACCTGTCATCTGTATTGGTGTCGGGTTAGAAATCATTGAAGAGGTATCGTTCACAGTGATTCCATAATTCTGCGTATATAGTCCTACATAATTTGTGTCTACATAAACATAAGAGCTTTTTATAACTCCAGTCCTCCATAGTTGTAATGTTCCATCGTCATATATTGACGACCTATAGCCATTCAAATCTGTTCCCAAACAAATTTTACTTTGAAATGTTGCGGAATCGGAGAATAGATTATTACCTTGAAATTCGTTATATTTGGTAAATATATTTTGTGTCCCTAGTCTGGGGACATTTGCTGTATCAGCTTTCCATATTGGATCGACTTCTGGACCAGATGATAAAACTCGTTTAGTCGCTGTAGTTAAAGTCTTAGTCCCAACTGTATAAGCTGTCAACTCATATATAACACCTATATCTTCTTGACATACTTGAGTTCCAGCTGGAAAAGCTACTTTAAAAGTTGTTACTGCATCTGGGACTGAAATCACAGTAGTTCTTATCTGAGAACAAACTGTTATTGACAAAAATAACAACAATACAAATAACATCTTCTTCATTGTTTCTCTAATTAATAATTAACACTTCTGAACCAGCTACTAAACCAACAGCAAAAACAATTGAACCAGCTACAATTGACCACCCCCAACTCTGGTAAGCCCCATTAACAAACACCAGACATGTTGTATTCAAGATAAACAATGTTGGGGTAAAAGTTGTATCTCCAGCTCCTGCTATAAAAGGCTCAGTCTGAATAGGAGATGTACCCGTATATGAAATTGGGTAATAAGTTATTGATCCCATTTCTATTTATTTATTTGAAGAATAACTGTTACAGTACCAGTCGTATTTGTCCCTTTCACTAAATTTACATTCAACCAAGCAGTCCCAAGAGGCACTGTTGACACAAAACTGTGAGAGCTTGAGCCTACTCCAGGACTCCAACTAAAAGTGGGATGGTCATCAAACCCTAAATCAGGGTCATTTGACTGTTGAACTTTTACGACAGCATCAGCCTTATCTAGACCAGTACAAACTATCTGAATAGAATAATTTAAATGAGCTTGTAACTTGTATCGAAGATTTAAAGGGGCTTTTGTGACATCATACCTATTGACTAATACAATAGGCTCATACTGTTGAGGACTACCCAGATTCATACGTTTTATTTTTTATAAAAATAAAAAATTATCTTCACACTTCCAAAAAACACTTCTCAGAAAAAAATCTTTCTAGAACAGACTTTAACACCCCTTCCCTAACTCCCTTATTATTATACCCTAAGAATCTTGCAAACAAGATCTTTTCATCAAAAGTATACATTGGAGATTCAGCAGTATACTTATACCCTTGTGGAATCTCTTGATGTTCTGACAATGTCTTGTTAAAGTACCAAGTATTTATTGTAGCTTTTTGATTCTTAAGTTCATTCATCACTGAAACAAACTTCTCTCTCTCATAGACCATTGGGAAATGAGATTCATAGTTAAAAGTTGACTTATTTTCAGCCAACAACATTTTTTTTGTATTTTCAAGTCTCTTACTCCATCTATTATTATAGTCAGTACGAGTTTTCAGATCATATAAATAATAAGGAACTAAGTCTTTGACAAGAACTGGCTGTAAAAAACACTGGTCATCACTCATTCGAACAAATTGATCACTTACACCACTATAGCAAGCTTTCAAAACCTTAATGATCAGATTCAAGTCCTTATCATCACCATGAACATCTCTTTGATCTACATGAACTAATCTTGAATTGGACCAGTTTAAAAAGTCAGGCTTTTCTCCAACAACAAAGACTCTGCCAAGATCAACAAAGTACTTACAAACTGATCTTATAGCATATCGAACTTCATTATCTTGCCAGATGGAACCTGGACCTAGTGGGATTACAACATCAATCTTATTCATAACATTCTGTTCTCAGAGCATAAAGTCTTTGGGAGATTTGGGTGGGCAAACAACTTTCTATTCTTAAGTCAGTCTTTGTAAACGGGAAAGCTGGATTATTAAAAAACTTCTCTCTTTTTATTGAAATATTGTTTAACCCGTGTGTGTCTACACCAAACAAACATTCACTACCAAAAAGATTAATTTTATTCTTAGGTTGTACACTCTTGTAAATCCATCCATCAACACAAGCTCTTCGTGGTATATCAGGTAAATTTCTCATATACTCTGTAAGAGTAGCCATATTCAAACCAGCATTCTGAACTCCATCTAGATCTTCATACACTATGTGTTGATGAGTTCGAATATTAAAAAACACTCCCTTCTTATTCTGAACCCAATCATAACCTTTATTCACATATCTAAAAGTATTACTTAGTCTATGAGGTTCAGAATAGCAATCAGCAGCCTGTAAGATGAATGTTCTAGACGTCTGAGCGGTTTGAGATGCAATTAACTTCCACTTTTGGAATAAAGGTATCCATTGAGTAAGCTTTATGTACTTTAAGGTACCTGCTACTTTCTTCAATCTCTCCTCATATCCTTTAAAAAATTTTTCACCACAAAATTCACCTGTATTTTCTTCAGCCACTACTAATTCCCATAAAAAATCTACATTTTTTTGTCTACAAAGACTCTCCATGGCTAACCAGGCAATCTTCTTACTATTAAATACTGGAAGGGCTACTGATAGTTTAATCATCACTCTATTACTTTACAATTCTTAAAAACAGTAAATTCTGTTAAATCCCTGTAACCATTATTCTCACCAAGATCTTTGTTATTTTTTGTCATGTTCTGCATTAGAGCTAGTCCATGAGCAGCCTGTTGAGGTGTAATGTACATGTTAAAACCTAACATATCTATATCATCTTCATGATACATCTTCTCTGATCTCCCTTCATATCTCATTTTCTTGAACCAGGCTACAGCTTCTCTATTATCTGTCAATATCATCCCACCTTTACCCAACTTCAAATGCTTTTTTATATGGAAAGAAAGGCACATGAAAGAATTATTAAAGTACATGTTAGAAGTAAAACGTTTGGCAGAATCATATATTGGGTATGGATGTAGTTCATATACACCCTTCCAATTATTAGAAGTCTCTCTCTTGTCAAAAATAACTTCTCCACCTGCATGAATGATGGCTTGAGGGACTGAAAGATACGTTTTAGAAGGAATAGTTACTTGTCTAACATTCAAATACTTACAACATAAAAATAAGGCATTCGTACAACTATCAACAGAAACAGCAAAAGGGGCTCCAGTATATTCTGCAACTTCTTCTTCAAACATCTGAACTATTCTGTAAGAATTAATGTTCATACTCCCAAAATTTAGTGTCTAACCAATCTTCTCCTTGAAACATAAAGTTTCTGGCCAATTGAGCAACTGCCTTTGTACTTTCAGCTGAATCTCTCTCTCTTTCAATCAATTTTATCACATCTTCTCTAGTTTCAAACGGGATACAATATGGGGCTGGATAATTTGAGATGCTTCTTCTTCCCATATGAGCCATCTCAATACTGGTTATAAGACCAGGTGTTGGTGTTAATTGAAGATTGACAAATGATTGTTTATAATAATTCTCTTTCACAAACTCAATATCATGACCTTGATATCCAATAATAACGTTCTCTTCTCCAAAATACCTGACTACTACATCTAACAAGTCTTTTCTATAATGTGACTGAAAACTTCTTAAAGGTTTACCTTGATAAGCATAGATCTTCTTTCCTGTTGATACTGAAGTGAATGAAGAATAGTCTTTCAAAGGGATTCTTAAAAACTTCGAGCCCTTGATGTTTCCCAGATCTTTAAAATAGTCTCTACAGATCATTGTATCACTAATCACAAAAACTTCATCCTCCAGTACAAACTGTTGAATATTAACATGGTCAGAGCCAGTAAAGAGAACAATCTTCAAACCTTTGTGTTCTTTTATCTTTGTTACATCAGATGTCTGGTAACACCCTAGAAATATACAAGGCTTAGTTGAGCTGTAATAATCTTTCAAGTCCCATTTTTTCTTGAAACCTTTTCCAAAAAATCTTACACCAGAACTAATATGACATTGGTCTACTTTCATTTGTTAATTACATAGGCTATCTGGATACCGAATCCTCTTGTTTTAAACTTAGACTGTAATTCAAAAAACTCTTTATTTATTGGATTAGAATAACCTTCGTACTTTTCATTTGTTTGTTCAAGCTCTCGAAGAAAACGACTCCCTAAATAATAAGTAGAACTAAACTCTTCACTCTTAAACTTGTAAATGTTCTTCTCTTCTAGAAAAGCTTCGAGGAGTTCTTGCTTCAGATATCTATTGAAGTCATGTTCATATAAGGGACTTAGATTACACAAAGCTCTTAGAGAATTTAATCTAAACAGTGGCTCAGCAAACCCTTCAGATAAAATAACTTTCCCACCTGGTCTAGTTACTCTCAAACATTCTTCAACTCCTTTCATTTGCTCTTTCCAGGTTGGGAGATTGATAAGGGTTCTGGTGGTGTAAGTCACATCGAACAGATCGTTTTCAAAAGGTAAACATCGAACATCTCCTTTAATAAAGCTTATCCCTTCTGCCTTTTCTTTCTCCATTCTTTCATGAGCCACCTTGACCATGTTATAACAAAAATCCACCCCAACAATATTTATTGAATGTCTGTCTTTTTGTTTAAAAGTGGAGTACCCATTGGCACAACCAACATCCAAGACCATGTCTCCATTATTAATATGTCTGGATATTACACCTATCTCCAAGTCTATTGAAAAATTATCACCCCAAGAAGCCCAATGAGAACCTTTATACTTATTGGCATTCTCTGACCAAAACTTCTCTATAAAGTTCATTGTTGAGTATAGTTTTGAGTTTTAGAAATATCTCCTGAATCAAACAAACCTTGAATAGACTGAAACTTCTCTTTACTAATAAATGAATTAGCTTGTCTCTTTACAAATACAACAAGAACCAAATTCCTTGGTTTCTGGTAATAGTCTTTATTCAGAACCTGAAAGTCTTGAACTTCATACTTGCAAGCAGAAGCTAACTCTCTAAAGAATTTCTCTGAATAATAATACCTACCATGCTTTCTCCAATTACCTACCAATGGCACTCCATGAATCATTATCCCACCCTTCTTACAAAAAATATGAATATTCTTAAAGCACTCATACTGGTCACAACAATGTTCTGTAGTCCCATAATTTGTAATCACATCAAACTTCTTCTTTAAGTCTATTGGTTGGGATAGATCCAGGGACAAAGCTCCATCTAGCCCATTCAAGTCAATAGAAGTATGACTAACACCTTCACTCTCATAAATGTCTTTTGCTGGCTGACCATCAAAATCTTGGTTCCCCAATTCACACCAATCTAAGCCTTCATACTTAACACCTCTTAGTTTAAGTTGACTTTCTTCGTAGTCTTTGATTATTCTTAAGATTCCCATAATTAAAATTGATAAAAAGGTTTCTGAACCCAATCAGACAATCTACTATATGAAATTAAATTCTGGGACTTTACTCTATACTGATTCATAACATGATAGTCATAGAAGAGATTAAAAGAGGTGTCTAGCATTGCTCTCCATCCTTCAAAGTTCTTGATTACAATTCCACACCCGCACTTCGTTTCTGGAACTGTACAGATATGTAATTCTGGATGATACTTTAAAACATGAGGCACAACCTTCCAGGCAGTACCATTGTCTAGGTTATTTGAAGTATCTTCAAACCTTATTGGTAATACATCATGAAGAACAACAATACCATTATCACTAAGACATCTTACTGAATTCATCAAATCTCTATAAACAAATTCAGCTTCATGATTGGCATCTACAAGAACTAGATCAAACTTTTCTTTACTTTGTTTAAAAAACTCATCTGTAGAACCACAAAAACTTGGCTTACATCTTGACTCAACATCTACTGAAAACTTGAAAGTACAAGGGATATGGTCAAAAGTAAGACTAGAGTCTCTTAATCCCAACTCAAGATAGGACTGAAGCTTGTACCTATTAACTAAATCAATTAATATCTCTCTTCTATTTATCATAACCACCCTCTAAATTCTGTTTCTTTACCTTCCATAATATCAAACATATTCTCAATTCTATGTTTGGCAGTATGTTTCTGTTGATATAACTCTAAACCATTCTTTTTTATTCTTTCTCTTAGCCCATCTCTTTGCTGATAAAACTTAATAAGCTTTACCATCTCTCTTGGACTTTCAAACCAAGCTAAATGATAATGGTTTCTAAATAACTTCTCTATACCTGGGAAGTAAGAAACTAGAGCAAATCCACCAGCAGCAAGAATATTATAAAGTCTATTGCTTGTTGTCAATTTCCATGGAAGGGTTAGAGATAGATTAATCTTTGTATCTCTATACAATAAGCCTTGATTTGAAGTTGTCTGTTCATTATCTATAAGACAAAATCTGAAATTCTCTTCTACTACGTGAAGAAGCTTATTTCTCCAGAGATGATATCTCTTATGCTGAACATGACCAATAAATAGAACATCCCAAGTAATATTACCTGTAGGTTCCATGAAGTCTCCATGATTAAACCCACACTGTGGCATATAGTAAACTGGTCTATTAAGATACTCACGATATTCGGAAATAAGCTCACCTGAACAAAGAAAGATATAGTCAATTCTATTAATTTTCTCTTTTGGAAAGATAGCTTCTGGATTTCTGTAGTCATTAAACCAAAGCCCTACTCTAGCATTAGTCTCAAGTCTTGGGAAGGGTTTGTTATGCCAAACAATCAAGTAGTCATAATTCTTAGCTTGATCTAAGTCATTAAAGTCAAGTATGTCATAGTTAGTGCTACAGATTGCAGATGCCATGGGTCCAGAAGCACGATTTTTGTCTGATATTATTATAGCTCTTCTTGACATTTATTCAACTTTCTTTTTAGATGAAAGGATTTTTGGGCTTTTGACATCTTCTTCTTAGTTTCTAGAGAGTGGTGCCTTCCTGTTAAGATTCTTGAATGATGTTCTCTTTGTTCTTCTGAAACCTTATGACCAATTAAGGCTTTACTAATTTTTTGCCTCCATTCTTCAGTAAGAGGTTTACCTCTACGAGTACGAGACATCTTTTGTTTAGTTCCCAGAGAGTGATGTTTGCCTCTGGTACACAAAGAGATCATCTTTTTCTGCTCTTCAGACCGAACTTGTCCTCGATTAGCATTACCTATCTTCTTTTTTGTCTCTTCAGTATGATGTCTGCCCTTCATGAACGTAGGATTCTCAACAATATCACCACCTTTCAATATATTATACCCATCTGGAAAGAGAGTGTTTTCTTTCTTAATAAAGTATTCTTCAAAAAGGTTGGCTGCAAATTGAGAAGTCAAATCTTCAATGAGAATTTCTTTTTTAAAGTTTTTCAGACCATGTTTCTTGATTGATCTCAAAAGATAGATACCACTACCAAAGTAATGATCATTCAAAGGAGCTCTACTTCCTTCATAACAATGTTGGCCAACATAGCTTTTGTTGGTGATTAAGTTAGTAACTTTGTAGATATACCAAAGTCTCATAACCACTCTTGAAATTGTTCAACAGTAATAAGACCAAGCCAATCTTTTCTATTTTTCTCTAAATCTGAATATTTTAGATCAATCATCTTTACCTTGTCAGAAGATGACTTTAACTGTTTACTCATTAAGTTCAAACAAATGACTCCTACACCTTCATCTGTGTCAATAACAAACATTTCATTTGCTAACTTTCTTTTTAGAGCTACCCAGGCTCTCCAACAATTCCCATTCCATCTCTTACTAATTCTAGGAACTTGTTGTTCAGTTTCTAGTTTTGGGTTACAGTCATGACAGACTATATATCCATCCATCGAGATAAATTTCAAAGAATTAAGAATGTCTTTTTCAAACTGCCAGTCTTCATGTAGTCCATCAATAAAGATAACATCAAACTTCTCTTTATTCTGTTTGAAAAATTCATCAGAAGTACCTACAAAGTCTGCTTGAGCTTTTGGGTCTGGGTCAACACCAATTTTATGAAGAGCTGTCACCTTATCATAACACTTCCATCTACCTTGAACACCAATTTCAAGATAACTAGTGCCTTGGCACTTCTTCAACAAAGCATTTATAATGTCATATCTTAACATACTTCTTTCCGTCAAACTTGTATTTCTGGTGCTTACTATTGCCATGTTTATGTTTTCGTAACTGAAATAGAGTCTTGACAACATTATAAGGAATAAGACTAATATCTAAGGGAGTTTCCCATACTACAAAATTAAAAGATAGTTGGTCCCTCTGACTATGCTTAAGAACTTGATCCCACCACTTAGTCATTAAATACTCAATCTTACTATTAAAGGGACGAATAAGTATACGACTAGCTATAAGTCCATTGTTTATGGGATAGCCAACCTGGTGGTAAAGACTCATTTGCTTTTCTATCACATTTCTTAAGCCCTTTCCCATCCTAATACAAGCCATAGCTTCTTCATAAATACACTTACGATCTGGATGTACCAGAGTTGTCATGTCCATTCTATGAAATCTTTGTACAAAGACATTTAAGTCACTTATTATTCGAATATTTGAATCTATCCAGATGCTTAAGTCAAATCCAAACAAGAAAGCATGATGAAGTATTTTTATCTTTCTGGCAAACTTAGTATTTGAAAGGCTTGAGTCTCTGACCATCCTAATATCCCAAATATAGTCTTTTCTCTTCGCAAACAAAGTCTCATTATCCGTAAAACAGACATAACTCCACCCTGGTGTAATGACAGTTGGGTTATAGAGATCATCATAGTCTCCAATTATGGCTGTATAAATAACTTTTTTCATTTCTTGAGATGTTGCTTAAATGAACGTCCACCTTCAAGTAAACGATAGTAATGAAATAGATAAACTCCCTCCATTATCAAAATCTTCTTTCCTGCTTTTATTAATCTTCTACTAATATCATTGTCCACTTGAAGAATACCAGATCCAGCAAATGGGAAGTTTCTCCAGGTACTCTTCTTAATACACATCATGATACCTGAAATAGGGCTCTTGGACTCTTTTACTTTTTCATAAGAGTCTAATTGAATTTGATGAGCCAATCTTCTGTGAGTCTTGATGTCAGCATCAGCTGAAATTTGGCCTCTGAAACATTGATTAAGATTACCTACTCTATTTGTAATACAAGTAAACATACCCGTCTCAGGGTATTTATTTACTATGTGTGTAATCTGATGTCCGTAATTTGGAGTTAAGAAGCAGGCATCTCCATCAAAAAAACATGCCCAACTGTTATCGTTGGGTAACATTTCTATATATTGATTGTAAGACTTACCTATGTTTTTGTTGAGAGAGTAAACTCCCCCAAAGAAGTATACCAATTGCATTATTTACAGTCTCTTTAAAAAGTTCTTCTTATCCCCCAAAGCTCCCTGAACTTGAACTATCAACAGTATAATCAACAATTACTGTTTCAGCAATATCAGTAGCTACATACGAAAGTTTTAAATGATGGGCTAAAGCAAAGTCTTCAAACTCTTTAAGAGTATGTTGAATACACTGAAAATCAAATCCACGATGTTTTTCAAGATCACTCATTCCTGAAATTTCCATTACAGTAAAGTTACCTCTGGCAGCTAAAGTTGTAACATCAAGGTCAGTTTTATATTCAACTTTTGAATAATCGTTCCCTGATTCAAGAACTAATGTTAAGATTCCCATGACTATTGTTTGTTGTTATTTTATTTCAATCTTTACATAACGAAACTGCTTCTTTCCAGCCACCTCAACTTCTTGTTTCTTAAATTTGGAGAGTTCAAGACAAGCTTTATCATAATCGGCATCACTCATCAAACTTTTTTCAAAGGCTTGTTCAATCCCTTTCTTGATCACTCCCATCTGAGCTTCATTAAAACCTGGAATAGAAGATTTCTGTGTCTCTTCTTTCTTTTCGGTGAGAAAGTTCTTTAAAAAATTTGCTTGATTATCAATATTGTTTTTAGCGATGTCTTGAGTGTTCATGTTTCTGAATATTTATTGAATAAAAATAAAATATTTTCTTGAGAAATAAAAATTCTATTTCTTCTTTTTCTCTTTTTGAAGAGCATTATGATTATAAATGCCTCCACCACCATTTGCAAATTTAACATGAGCAACATCCTCATTTACAAAACTTACTGTACCAGTTTGACCTCTTCTGTCATAAGGGTCAGAAGTTAAGTTATGTGGAACTCTTACAGTGTCACCCTTCTTATGTTCATGTCCTGGTGTAACATCTTCAAACTCATCATCTCCCTTCTTACCAAACTCCTTACGAGCAGCTTCAAGAACTTTAGCTCTATCATTATGCTTCTCAACCAATTCTACTAACTTGGCACGATTACTGCCTGAAAGATCAATACCTTCATCTTCAAGAGACTCTTTGACACTACTGAACATCTTTTCTTTTTCTTTCTTCTCTTTACTTTTATTCTCCCACATTGAATCTTCTTTGTCATTCTTCATATTTCTATGAAGTTCTTTCTTAGTGTCAGAGTGCATTTTTTTGAATTCTTCTGGACTGATACCAGCATGAGCTGAAACTTTCTTAATGGTTTCTTCATCATGGAGATCAACTTCTTTTTCTTCTTTATGAGATTCACCTGCTTTTGCTTTACCTCTGTATACCCACTTGCCATTTACTCTCTCATGTTTTTCACCTGACCAGATACGAACAGTACCATCTGGTAAGCCTCTTGCCTTTTGGATTTCATCACTGGATAAACCAAAGGATCTTAAGACCACTTCATCTTTTACCCACCGTTCTCCTACGCCTTCAACGTTTACAAATAGGAAAGTTCCAAGATCTTCTCTAGCCTTCTGTAACTTTGCTGGATCATTACCTTCTTCTTTTTCAAGAGCTACTGATAATAACTCATATTGATGATCTGTGAAAGACATTATTCTGGTATCAGCTTTCTCAATGTTACCAGAGGTGAAATGTTTCAACACGGTTCTGTTTGAATCTAACATATACTAATTACTTTTGATAAAGTTATTAATTTTTTCTTAAACTAAAAACTCTTTGCCACCAATTTCTACTCTGACTCTTTTTCTTTCAATCTTCTTCTTTCTTTCAGCTACTGGCTTCAGTTTGGAGAATGATTTAGTTTCTTCATCCCAGTCTCGGTCTTCTGGAACCTCCGATAACAAACAACGACACCAAGGGTGTAAAACTTGCAATGTTGGCAACCATTCAGCTTGTTTCTTACCAATATTAGTCCCATTAGCTTCTAGTTGAGATAACTTGAACACTCTTGGCTTACTGCCTAGACCATTAGTAAGATAAGCTTTTATACAACTATGACATGCTCCTTGAAAAACATCTTTATACACTTCTGGATCTATTCCAGGATTATCCCGTTTGATTTGGGCTGATCTACCCTCTTCAAAGGCATTTTGAAGTTCAGTCTCCACGATACGCCCGAAGTCGCGTTGCCAGTCACCAGTCTTATGTCCAATACTACTGACTATCTGAGATACACTCTTCCTGTCTTCTACGCCTTGACTGAGTTCTTTCTTGATAATCTTCTCTGTCTTAGCTCTTTGGAGTATAGATTGTTCAGAGATCTGGGATTGAAGTTCTTGACCAATCTTGGACCCAAGACCTTTAATATGTGAATAGGTCTTTTGTTTTAAGATTCTGACAGTATCTTTTTCTTGAGTAGTTAGTGGGAGGTACTTGCCTTCTTTAACAAACTTTCTTATTTCTGGATAAGTCATTCTCTTTACAGTAGGCATGGCTAGAGATTGAGAAAGTAACCCAAATTTGAATGCCAATTCAGTAAAGTCCTGGACATCCTCTATCTCCATGCCATACGATCTTAGTACAGACTTGTCAACATCACTTAGAACATCTTCACCTAAATTTTGACCAACAAACAGTATATGTTGGGCATTTATGATATTTACTAACTCTTGTATTTCGTTTGGTTGGAATAACATCTACTCTTCTTCTTTTAATTCTACTGGTGTTAGAACAATCTTCTTGGGCACATATTTTTCATATAACTCCGTTAAGCTTGAATTTAATTGGATAAAAATTCTGGTCTTACTATTTACAAACACACACACCTTATGACCATTGTATAAAACATCCACCTTTCTTGGAGAGTTAAGATTCTTTTCAGCCATCTCGATGGTGGCTTTCATTCCATTTTTGCAGTCCTGACCACAATACAAGGAGGTTTCACTAGTAAATTCTCTTCCACATTTCAAACAATATCTTTGTTCACCCAAGTTCTTAATCTTTACTTCATCAATCAAAGACATGTTTAAGTCTGACTTAAGATTGACTCTTTCTTTTACAAAGACTTTCTTAGTCTTTCTTTTTCTTGGATGTTTATCTTTGGCATGACCTTTACCAATAGGAACATTATCAGCCACTCCTGGGACCCGAAGTTCTTTTAATTCTCCTACTTTTTTACCTTGGATAAGAATATCGGCTTGAACTTCAATACCCCTTCTTTCAGAAGCTTCACTTATACCTTGTATTACCTTATCGGCTGCTGCTACACCCTTTCTTTTCTCATCCTGGATTCTTTTTATGTTGATAATGTTTGCATCATGGCTACATTGTTTGCTACAATATTTTTTACATTTTTTTGTGGTTTGGAAGGGTTTCTGACAAAGGGTATGACCACAAATCTTATTTAAGATTGGTTTGTCTACTCTTACTCTTGCCTGATGTGATGTCTTCTTAACTTTTGGTTGAGGAGATATGTCAGCTCCTGTTTTTGAATGTTTACGATGATAGTAAGCTAAGTTATATCGTCTGACTTTCTCCTTCTTACATTCAGGTTTACCACAAAGGACTTGACTTGGTAATATCTTGATAAAACTCTCTTCACATATTTCACAAGAAGCTTTTCTACTTTCAGTTACATTTACTAGAAACTTATTGGTTGCCTCTACAATCTCTTTCTTTGTTTCAGTAGTAACTCTCTTTCCTAGTAAGTCATTTAACTGATCTCTTAGTTGGAGTTGTTCTTCTTGTGTGAGTGAAAGAATTAATCTATCTAGTGGAAGATTCACATTTACAATCGGTAGCATAACTATCTTTATTTACGTTCTTTTATAATTGAAACCATTTTTTTTGTTAACTGAACTAGTGACTTACTTAACATCACTGAATAGTTCTGTTTAAATTCATCTTCATACTTTGTCACAATGTTAGGATACCTTGTTTGATCATGGTACTTTTTGGGAAGTTTCTTTATGTCTGATGAGGTGATGATGTCCACTAGTTATTGTATTTCGTTTGGTAAAAAAATCATTGATAAATTGGCATGGTGATTGAAACTCCGTCAGTTTCTTTAACCAACTCTCTCAATCTATTTAGTATACAATTATGTCTATTCCAGAAGATCTTAGAATTAAAATTAGAAGCTCCTGATTTTATAACTGACCTGTAAATACTTCTCCAAGTCCCAAAAACCATCTTTTTCCCAACATATTCTTTAATAACTCCATTAAATAACTTACTATTAACAGTCATTGAAAATTCAACATCACTAATCAAATTAATGATTCTTTTTCTTTTTTGAAGAATGGCTAGAACATCCTCATTGGTGGCAAACATTGTATGTATCTTTCTGTCATCCATGTTTTCATGACTAACACATACATTGGCATTGGTTTCATTACAAACATATACTTCACCTTTAGAATTCCCTCTATAATGATCTCTCCAGGCTATTACATACCTATAACCCAAACTTAATGCTTCTTGAACTGAAAAGACTTCTTTCTGTTTCATAGACCATTTTTATTTTTAATTAATAATTTTAAATTTCGGTATAAATATAATAGTTATATTTTTCAAAACCTAATATCTATTAAATAAATAATTTACCTTTAATATCTCTTGGTATTAGATCATTTTTAAAAAAAATACCTAACTGAACATATTGATAAGCTCCATGTTTATAACTATCTACTTTTTCTGTTAAATTTTGTTGAACGAGCCAATCTGGAACTAGCAAATCACCACTCTTAGTCTTTTGACTAAGACTCTTTGGGAAGAAAACCTTACTACCAATTTCTCTTTCAGTATGATAATCTTCAACACCTACACTAACTCCATAAGATTTATCATATTCAGTAAAAGAATTTACAGGAAATTCTTTTAGAGAGTTTTGATCTTCAACCTTCTTACTCTCTTCTTCAAAAAATGGTCTATCAACACTAATCACTCCATTTTCTTCTTTCATCTTAAAAGGTGGTATCCAGAACTTAACTTCTCTGTCACCAACACCCTCAACATTATACTTAATTTTCCCTTTGAATTGAATGGCACCTTTATCAGACTTCTGAACTATACTATCTTTGGTCAAAACTACTGGAGTTTGTCTCAATTTTTGTTCTTCTTGATATTGACTGAAAGTTTGACTACTTTCTTTTAAAGCTTTTGTAGCACTATCTGTAAAAGAGCCATCATCTCTTTGTGATCTTCCCATTACCCAAGCTACTTTTTCACCATCAGTAATAAGTAAAGCCCCTTTCTTAGTTTGAAATAGGACTTTAATATTAGTCTGAACTGAAGGTTTGATGATCTTTGGTTCTACTTTAAACTCCTTCTTCTCTACACTCTTAACAGTATTTAGGTCAATTAACTTATCCCATTTCTGCCCTTCTACTCTGACTGCCAATTCAATCTTACCTGTTGATAAGCCTGACATACCAGAAACTGTACCTTCAACAACTGAACCATCTTTACGAAGAACTTTAACATAGTCACCTTTATGGAGATGTTCTATGACTTTCAGGGATTCTGGAGTTTCATAGGCAGTGTGTGCAACATCCGACATGGTTTCAGAACCACTCTCATCTACATAGACTGTAGTTAAGAAGGTTCTCCCACCTCTTGTAATTAATTTTCTCTTCTTTGTCAACTTACCAATGTTCTTGGCAGCTTTCAATAGATCTGGAACTGGTATGTCTCCATTATTAAAAGCTTTGTTCAGAACATCAATACTCTTTACAATATCTTCTTCCGTGGTTTCATTCTTGGCTAATGGTTGACCTTCCATGGACTTGAAAATGTTGTCAACCTGTTTGTTAGCTCCTTGGTTTCTGATGTCTTCAATTATTGACATATTATTTTTCTTTAGTTTCTTGTTTACCATTCTTGACCAGAACTTTCAAACCCTTTTCATCTCCCTCCTGATAACTGAATCTGGATAAGTCTTTTTCTTCTGACTTATCTTTCTTCTCTTCTTTCTTTTTAGGTTCTGGCTTCATTCTAATATTTCTTAAAAATATAATGATTATATTTATTAAACAACTTTTTCACCAATTGTTTTATAACATCTCTAAAAAGATTTGTCTCTTACCATCTTTCTCATCTATCTTCTGTACCTTGAATCTTGAAGATCTAGGGAGAAGAAATTCATATTCATCACTGTACATATCTCTGTTGGTTTCATCACCAACATATTGCATTGGAATAGCCTTCTGCCCTTTTCTAGCTTTAATTATTAGATTAGTTGTTGATTCAAACTTGTCGTTAACAATCTTTTTACTTAATGAAGTTGAAACATAACCTTTATCTTCATAAACTTCACCTTCTGATAAACCTTCAAAAAACTTAGAACTGTTTACACCTCTTTGTAATTCAAGATCATGCTTTAAGTAACACTTAGAAAAAGCCTTATCCATCTCTCTTACAACTTGTTGATCTTCTTTGTTTTCTTGGTCTTGACTACTTCTTAAAGCTTTATTAATTCTAAAATAATCATTATCTCTGTACTGGTTTAATGAATCAGTCTCACCTTTATCTAGTTCTTTTACTTGGTCTTCATACATTAGGAAGTAATTCTCTCTCATGAAATCATCAGTAAACTTAATAGGCTTCCATTCTCCAAGATCTGCCTTCTTCTTTTCCAATTCTCCCTTTCTACTCTTCATTTCATTTTCAGCATGAAGCTTAGCTACTTCATTTTTGGTACTAGAAATGAACTTTTGAAGTTGATCGGTGGGAGTCTCTTTGGCATACTTTTTTAGTTTCTGTTCTACTTGTGGATTAGACTTTTGTTTTGATGGTTCTGTCTGATTCTCTTTCTTTTGTGTTGGTTCTTCTTCTTTCTTTGCTGAACCATATCTTTGACCCACTCTGTGAAGTCTTTCATTTTCAGGATTATTTGCATAGACACCACTTCTACTCTTTTCAATAATTGGTGGTTCATCTTGCCCAAATAAAACATCCAACCTACTCTTTGTTATGGAGTCTGTAGTATTATCTCTTATGATTTGGAGTAAGTCCATTATAGTCTCTTCTCTTTTAGCTTCTCCCAGTACCCATCAACTAAAATCTGAGAAATGTTTTCTTTAGTTAGAACATTTTTTCTAAAAATAACTTCAGCTTCATCTTCAAGATCAGCAAAAAAATAAGGACTTCTTGTCTTAAAAAGGTCTTTATTCTCTTTAACCCACTTCAAAAGTAATTTACTGAGATTAGTTGGTTGAGATTTCTTATCTTTGACTTGTTCTGATTTTGCAGCTTCTTTAACTTTCTCAGCCTTGCCTAAATAAACCCACTCTCCACCTTTTTTCTGGTATCTTTCACCACTCCATACAGCTATGTAGCCTTCAGGATGTTTGGCTTTCTCAAAGTTCTTCAAAATGTTTGACGAACCTAGTTCATCTTGTTTTGGAAAATCTTCAATTAATCCCATGTTATTGTAATTCTTTTTTTACATAACTGTCAAGATCTCTTAGAAAAGGATTACTTTGAATAGCCTTCTCAACATCTTGTTCTTCATTATAAGGGTTTTCATTATATTGTTCACCATTGCCTTCCGTAGCTACTTGGTTCGACTCTTGGTTGCCCATCATAGCCATTGACTTGACTTGCATATATGTTGAACTTAAAATCACATCTCCATCAGGTAATTTAGGCAGGTTACGACGGACACGTACTTCATTAAGAGTTTCAAAGTTAGTTACTTTCTTTATATCTCCATCTAATACCTTATCACCATCTTCTGGAGCTAAACCAGTCCAGACAAACTCATATCGATCATCTAATTCTGAAGTTAGAAACTTGTTGATATTTCTCTCCAAAAACTTCATCAACGGGATGAACCCTTTTTGTCTAGAGAAATCTAACTTTTCTTTTGTATTATCACCATTTAATCCACCACCATTTCCACTCTTTATGTCAAACCCTAATTCTGAAGGAGCTATCTTATATAAGGCACACAATATTTGGAGTAGCCAGTTCTGCCACTTTTCAAATTGCATATCTTGATTTGTGACTTGCATATTTATCCATTCCAAATTCTGGTCTTGTATAATAGGCACCCGATGTACATTCTGAATCCCATTAACCATGGCCAACCACTCCATACGGAATTGAGACAGCATCGAGTCCGAAATATTATTTGAAACTTTAAGAATCCCTTTTGGGTGACTTCCTTGACTAAAAAACTTACCGTTATAATCCTCGCTGTATAAGATGTAAGTAACTATCCTGATGAGATCTTCTAACTCTGATATCCCATAACCATTATTCTCTAACTGGGTGGACTGGTTTCTTATCCCAAAACATAACTCCCATGGATAGAAATCCACTATTGGTCTCATTTGGTATAACTGAATGTAAGCTGGAAAACAACCATTGACCATCTGTTTGCCTTTGTTCCTTGGGTCATTTTCATTAGTCCAATCTCCGGTTATTCTATAAGTGCCTCCGTCGGTGGCGAAATATTCAATCAATTCTCCTTTTCTGTTTCTGACTATTTCCCAGATCATCTGGTCCAATTCTAAAGAGTCTTTTACTGATTTTCTTAGGAAAGTGTCAAAATCATCTCTCTTCCATTTATTTGTCTTGGAACCAGCATCATTGATGAAGTTAATTAACTCTTCACACCTTCTTAATTCAGATGGGGTTGGCTTTTTCTCTTCTTTTTGAAATAGGGCTCTCTTCTTCCTTATAGTCCAGCCTTGTTTTTGTTCATCATCACTTACACCAGAAAAAGCTGTCACCTGATCTTTTCTTACTTCAATGATAGACCTTACCAGAGGAGTTCTGGCCATTCTTCTCAGTATGTTATAAGAGAGTTGTAAAGGAGTTTCTTTGTAACCTAACCCATTGTACAAATCAATGGGATCAATGATCATGGACTTTGGAGTACCAGCCTTATCAGACTGACCAGGTACATTCTCCATGTACCTTCTGGCTCTTAGGACTACATTGGGATTGTTAGACTTTAAGGCTTTCTCAAGGAGTATACTCTTTTCTACTTTTGTTACTTCTTCTTTCTCAAATACTTGTTCTAATTGAGTATAAAGATTGTCTCCTGATATCTTCTTTGCCATGATTCTCTTTCTTATGAAACTTAAATTTAAAAAAATTTCTTTAAAAGAAAAAGAACATAGACACCTATAACGTCTTACCTAGAGATCTTCTGGCAAACTCCCAGGCTTTACAAACACATCTATCAAAACAAGTTCTTTTTTCATAACTCTTATGAATATTACTAGCTAATCTTTCCATATCTGCCACCACCTCTTCTTAAGTCTCTCACATTCTAACATTTCTCGAATAGCTTTTCTTAGAGTTATGTCTATACCTACATAATTATCAGAATTAGTAATAGTAAATACACCATTTGGATAAAGATCTTTTATTGAATCAGCTTGCTTTTCATATCTCTTTCTTATTTTCTTTTTGTAAGCTTCTTCAGCATTATGATGTTTGTCAAACTTTCTATCTAGACCAATAGATTGAAGTTCCTTGAGAATAAGTTCAAATAAAGAATTTCTACAAATAAAATCATCACCTCTATTCTTTATCTTGACAGTAATTGCTTGTGCCAATTGTTCTGACAATGTTTGTGGATTATTCATACTAAAAATAAACTATGATTTCATGAGAATTTTTCTGAGCCTCCAAAGACTTAACAAAACTTTTACCTGGTAAATTTGAAGTAACTTTCAAATCATAACCTTGAACAGTAATTGTATTGAAATTAACAAATTGTCCTAACCCTTCTGGATAGATAACAGATAAATTTCTATAATATGCCTCAAGATCTTTTCCATCTTTTACATTCAAACAGAGATCAGTAGGTCCATACTCTGGAGTCTTGCTTAAAAATTCAATTACAGCATCATTAACTCTATTCCAAACATCATTCTGAGACTTACTCTTTAACTTTACTACAGCTCTAACACTCTCACCTTTAGTTGAATCAAGAAAGTCAACACTCTCAATTTCATCCTGAATCAAAGACTCTCTAAGTAACTTAATAATGGCTATTTCTAAACCTTCTTCAAAGACTACATAAGTGCTGGTATCTTCTTTTACTATAATTGGTTGATCACTACCTTGATGGTTCCAGTTTATGATAGGTGGCTTCTGTTCTGACTCTATAAAAGTAGCTTTTGATAAGTCAATCTCCTTGAAATACTTTTCACTTACATCTTTCAATACTTCTCTGAAGTGTTCTCTCTTACTATGATTGACTAAGAATAGATCTATTTCTTTATTCAGTTTCTCTTTCTCACTTTCATTTGGTAAGAATTCAACCAAATAACCTTCAGTTATACACCTGTCAATAAGAACATCATAGATACACCGTTGAACTCTATTGCTCTTTAATAATTCTGGGTGATTAGATTCAACCACTTCAATGTCCTCTTTGTTTAGTTTCAGTACAATCTTTTTCATTTCTTTATCTTTTAATTGGACAATCTGCTTGAATTATGGAGTCAATATCTACCATCAGAAAATTAAAATAGGCATTCTTGATTCTAATTACTTCATCTAAGCTGTCTATTTCATTAGCCATTGATTGTATGGTTTGAAGGTGGACTACTGTATCTCCGTTCTGATAAATCTCATAAATTGGTAATTCGGTATGATCTCTGAGAATATATTTCATATTCTCTAATTTATCTCCACGTTCTGACTTACAACCTACCAGAGATTCTAGTAAGGCAAAGAACATCAAGGCTAATACGAAAACTGCAAAAGGGTTCTTTTTCATTTTATAGTTTATTTATGAACTTATAGCTTTCCATTTTCTTGAAAAATCTAATCGCTACGGGGTTAGTTCCCCGCCGCTCTGCGGCGTAAATTTATATATTTGTGCATGAATAAAAGTGAATATATCCATAAATCGCACAATGTATCAGTATTGTTGTATCATTTTGTTTGTCCCGCCAAGTATAGGAGATCAGTAATTGATGAAAATGTGGATAATGGAATAAAAGAAATATGCCTTGAAATATCAGAACGATATCAGATACATTTCTTAGAAATTGGTACAGACAAAAATCATGTACATTTTCTGTTACAGAGTGTACCAACCTACAGTTGTACAAAAATTATAACAATAATAAAAAGTATTACGGCAAAAGAGATATTCCAACGATTTCCAGAAGTCAAGAAACAGTTATGGGGAGGGGAATTCTGGACAGACGGATATTTTGTAAATACAGTAAGCCGTTTTGGAGATGAGACAACAATATCGAAGTACGTCAAAGAACAGGGGATCGAAAAGGAATACAAAATGCTCCACAAAACTACCCAGTTAACCATCTTCTAGTGGGGGGGGCAGATACCCCGCTGCTCTGCGGCGGGGTAGTTCATTGAACTTGCCAATGTACAAATCATTTCTCTTTTTGAACCACGAAGAAGGTCTTTGCCAAAAGCTCTAGTATAAATAGCTTTTAGTTCAGCTACTGTCTTCTTGGACAGTCTTTCTTTATATTCTTCTTTCTTATTCATTAAATTAAATTACTGGCATCTTCTAGGACTGAAATTAATCCATCAAAGTCTTCACTTTCACCTAACATATCTGACAAGGCTTGAACAGTGATCATATCAACTCCATAATCCTCTGACATACACTCTAAGTAGTGTTGCCTGTCCTTATACCCACTTTCTATGTAAATGTCCTGCACTGGCATGAGCTGCATTTTTGATAATTTAAAATCTAGGGTATAAAGATATAATAATTATATTTCTAAAACAACTTTATCTTTATTCTGATAACTTATCTCTCTTACTCTTGGTTCTTTCTAATAACTTAGTCCACTCCTTATCAGCTTTTATTTTGTCTTTGGCAGAACGAGCAGACTCTTCTTGATCAACTTGGAACTGAGCTTGGTTTACTTCCAATTTTTTCTTCTTTATTCTGTTCAATAAAGTCTTTTGAAAATCATCCAATCCACCTTCTTCACTGGGTAAGACCTTTACTTCTTCTTCCAACTTCTCTTTCATTAATTGATCTTGATAATCTATTTCTCTGTTCCGTCTCTCTAAGTCATCGAAGTCATAAACTAACTTGGATGGGTGAAGTATAGGTGCGCCTTCATCAATCTTACCACCAAAACCAGTATGTTTCGCATAGTATGAGTTCTGCAGTCTATACAGTAAATACAAAGGGTTGCTTTTCTGGATAAAGGCAACTCTAGCCAAAATCATCTGAAGAATATTCATCTTGGCAAGGATCTCCATATTAATGTGAGCATTGATGACCTCCTCCACTCTGTTTGTAATATCACCATCTATTGTTATCTTATCTCCTTCTACTTCTCTCCTTATTTGTTCAATAGTTTGGAGTAGAAGCTTGTAATCTTCACTTTTATGAGATGTAACATACTTAGCTTTTCTATCTTCATAGAGTAATGCCAACTCCTCTAATCGTGATCTCTTCCAACCTAACCTTACTCCATCCCAGGATCTATTCTTCTCTATTTGTTTCTCTCTTATCTCCACTAGATGGATCCTACGAAAGGCTTCAATAGATGACTTCTCTAATGAAATCTCCCACTCCTGGTTAATGATTCTGTGGATCTCATCAATAGAATACATCCTGGCAAACATCTCAAACACTTCTCCTGATCTTATATCAAGTACTTGTGCCTGCCGTAATTGCCTGGCTGGGATCTTGAAGGCTCTTAACTTCCAAATAGAAGTCTTGCCTGAAATAACACGATAGGCATGAGCCTGTTCCAAAATAAGCTTTCTTTCTTCAGCTGGAAGGTACTGGATGTTTCTCTCGATATACTTGGTCGGGGTGGCCAGATCCACCATGATCTCTTCATCTGAGGTATCTACAAATCTATACTTAGGGTTGTCGAGTCTCTTCTTGTAGCCCAAGTATGTTTTGTAAGCTTCTGTATCAACTACACCTTCAGGATATACTATAACTTCCTGAGGCTGAATACATTTGTCCTCCTTTGCAATCTTTTTTACAATCGCCATTTCTGCTAAAAACTAAAATTAGAATCCTTAAATATATTAAATTTTCTCCAAAAAACCTTCCTCACCCTTCTTCCCAGTGTTCACAGACCTAAAACTTTTTGACCACTTCTTCGTCTAGAAACCTAGGTAGTGATCTAGACCATAACTAAGATACATCAACTTCAACAAGTTAACCAGAATTGGAGATAGAATTGTCTTTTGTCTTTACTAATGACTCAAAGCCTATTGCTTTCTGATAATGTCCTGACATTCTACACCTAGACCATCTAGAAGAAGTAATAATTCTCATGAAAACTCCACTTAAAACAACTCTATAACCTAAAGCACCATCATTCAGACCAGAACTTCTCTGATAATTAATCTTTCTTAATAAAGCACTTACTTCTTTATCTGGTAAATTGTTTAAGTTATAAGTTTGCATAATCCCTTACTTTTTTAAATCATTACAATCTATGGCATCATTGTTTGAACAGTAGTAGTTGTTTGTTCTATCCACATTGCACCATAACCAGAATAAGTGGTATCTCTGTATGTTTTAGTATATTGAGAGCATCTATAATACTTCTCTCCATGAACTACTATAAAGGGTTTATCAGTTATAAATCCAAATAAACTAATACAAATCAGAACAAATAACATCTTCTTCATTATCTTTATTATTAGTTTGCAGAATCTCTTCTTTTATTTATCCCAATATGCATTTACATCTCTAAAATTTGGATAATTCTGTTCTAGGTATTGTAAACACTTTACTTTTAAATCTTCTTCTATTTTTCTTGAATTCTCTTATACTCTTCTGAATAACACTTTTGCCCATTGTAATCAGAATACACAACATCACATTTAATTTGTTCAGTTTCAAAAATATCTTACCATCATAATCAAATACTCTGCCTACAAAAGGAGATTTATAGGCAATATACTCTCTATCTTCACTCTGTGAGTAATCACCATCCAAAAATAACTTTCTATTGACATTAAATCTTACTCTTTGTTCAAAGTCAATAAAAGCATCACGATCATAAAAACTTGCTTTATAAAAAATAATTGCTCTCTTTCTCTTTTTATCATTACCAATTCAGTCCACATTGAATGATTTGTTAACTTCTTCTCCCAACCTTCTGGCAGTCTTACTCCTAAAAACAAATCATCTCCTTTAGATGAAGTAAAAAGTCTTTATGCCCATCTTTCTGTCTGTTCCGCACAATCAGTTATCTCACTTGGACTGTTACATTCTCTAGGTAACTGACAAGATTCAACCAATTCTTTGTTGCCTTTGGCTTCTTGGATTTCTATAAAATCAGGCTTTTGACCAAATAACCAACCTACATGGAATTTCTTAGATGTATTCTCTGTCTTCATTCTCTTTTCTTTTATATTTATCACTGTCTAACATTGCTTCAACTCTTCTTAGTAACTCTGCTCTATTCTTTTCAAACCACCACTTATGACTTACTGAAACTATACCTTTACCAATCCGTGAATCAAGTACAACACTAATTCTTTGAACTTTTACTAATGCCCACTTTCTTTTTATGGCATCCCTTAGGGCTATAAGGAGATCTCTGTCAGATACTGAGGACAATTGACTATCAATTTGCATTCTCTTCTACTTTTTATTAATACAACAATGTTTATACTTCTTACCTGAGTTACAAGGACATAGACTGTTTCTAGCTATCTTTGGCTCTCTTCTTATATCAACCAATATAGCATTCATCTCCTCTTTAGACCTACCTTCAACATAAGACCAATCTCCAGAAAAGTTACGAATTGGCATAATCGTTTCCGGAGTTACTAATAAACTACTCATATCTTCTGAGACTGCCTTCACCTTACCCAGTGCCTTGAATTCATCTGGAGTAACAACCTGAATGGCTGCATCCCCAAACTTCTCTCTGATAGCTTGAATAGTCTTTTCACTATCATCTGAGCCATCATCAACTATAATATATCTTTTCTCTGTCATCTCTCTTTTATTTCCAGATGTCTATTCTGGTCAATCATTTTTACTTGAAACTAGATAGCACATCCCGATTACGACAACTATTTTTAGTAAAATTAAGATCATTATCTCTTATTTTTTAGTGGGATGGTCACTTCTTTAACTGTCTCCATTATTACTCTAAATAAAGAAGGGAAAGATTGTCTAAACTCTTTATTTCTATCTTTTCTTTTTGACATATGTTACTATAATTCTAACTAATTAACTTTTAACATACTTGTCATAACAACTCTACTTTCATGATAATATCTGCAAATAGCTTTATCTGATACTTTATGTTCAATAGTGTTATATGAACAAATATAAGAGGAACCAAAGGCTCTAACTGTAGAGGAACCAAAGGCTCTAACTGTAGAGGAATCAAAGGCTCTAACTGTAGAGGAACCAAAGGCTCTAACTGTAGAGGAATCAAAGGCTCTAACTGTAGAAGAACCAAAGGCTCTAACTGTAGAGGAACCAAAGGCTCTAACTGTAGAGGAACCAAAGGCTTCAACTGTAGAGGAATCAGAGGCTTCAACTGTAGAGGAACCAGAGGCTCTAACTGTAGAGGAACCAAAGGCTCTAACTGTAGAGGAATCAAAGGCTCTAACTGTAGAAGAACCAAAGGCTCTAACTGTAGAGGAACCAAAGGCTTCAACTGTAGAGGAATCAGAGGCTATAACTGTAGAGGAATCAGAGGCTATAACTGTAGAGGAATCAGAGGCTATAACTGTAGAGGAATCAGAGGCTTCAACTGTAGAGGAACCAGAGGCTATGCAAAACCCCACTTTAACATTCTGATTAGCACACAACCCATAGGGTTGTAAAACATCATTTAATGGTTCAATAAACTCTCCATCTAATACATTGTGTGTACAGCTCCAGTAAAAGTTATCTGTTAAAACTTTTACTATTTGTTCAAAGTTTTTTGAAACTAATACTCTCTTAAATTCAGTCTTACAAGCTAAATTCTTTCTACAACGTCTAACAATCTCATTCTTGAAATCATTAAAACTTCTAAAATTTGTCTTTTTCATAATTTTTTGTTTTTAATTAGTTTTTAACTTTAAACTGGTATAAAGATATAATAATTATATTTCTAAAACAACTTTTTCTTAAGTTATTTTTTAGTTATACCCATAATTTATATTCATTATAAATAAGAAAAGGTTGACACTTCTAATATCAACCTCTCCTTTATTTGACTCTGACAAATTGTACTAACAATGGTCTTATTTCTGCTAGTAACTTGTCTGCCAAAACTCTGCTCTATTCTTTCTTGACTCTTCATTGGGTTCAAACTTGTATCTTGCCTCACCCAAAGTAAAGTTTTTCTTTCTACATCTAACTTTTACAAAACCATACTCTCTTTTCTTTGGAGTATTGACTTTAATTGGAAGGGTTCTACTAATCACCAATCTCTTTTCTTTTATTACAATCTCAACCATAATTTACAATCTTTATTTAGTTTTCACATATTGGCTCTGATAATATTTCTGAAGAAACATCAAGATAACAATCAGCTTCTTGTTCTTTATCTAAAATAAATTCACAAAACATATCATGAGCTTTATACAGACTAATTGAATCAGAACCATGAACCATTACCCACTCTCCTTGTAGCTTTTCTTGAGTACAATAGAATACAAACCCTTCCAAGCTTTGAATACAAACCAGTCTAGAATGAGAACACTCTTCAATTATTAAAATCTTTACTGGTCTCTGGAAATCTCTTACTTGAAGTACGAAAACTGGTGTTGGACGTTTACAATATACTGAGTACCACAATCTACCTTTGAACAAACAAGACAGTCTCTCTTTCCAGGTAAGTTTATAAACTATTGTGCCCCAGAGATCTTCTACTACAACAGGTATCTTATCTCCTCTTGTTGTAGTAAGAGCTTCATTAATGTCCTTGTGGTAAATTGGATTCACAGTCTTAAAACTATAAATTTTCTTTCAATTATCAAAATGGAAGCAACATATCTTTATCTTTTTTCCAAGAATTATATTTCTTTGTAACCACTCTCAAGTTCCCTTTTACATAACCAAGGTCATTCTTCACTCTATCAATTGTCAGATTGTGAGCTCTTCTCCCTCTTTTATTAAGATATTCTGTACCTTAAATGAATTCAGTAAACTCTTCTAGTGTAATTGTAAAGGTCTTCCTTCTTCTCTTGGCATTAAACCTTAAAGCTTTGTACACATATTTTATAAAATTCTCTCTTCTCCATTTGCATCTCTGCAAGTATTACAAATACTTCTGCTTTTAGAAGCTTCTCTGATACACTTTTCATTGGCACACTTCATTTCTGAATTTCTATCACTCCTTTACCATAAAGCATTCCAGATCTTTTGGCATTTACTGGGACAAGTACATCAATATGTTTACTCCCCCGAACAATGTCTTTCACTATCAAGTTATACATAAATGAGCCCACCCACAACTTAATTGTATCATCGAAATCAACATACCAATAGAGAAGATCTTTTGATACTGCACACCATCTAAAGTAAGAACTGTCAGTAATATTATCTCCACTAGCTGTGTTAAATGGAGTAGAGTCACACTGCTCTATTGTTGGCTGGTATGAGGTGACTTTAACATCTATCTTTATTGTAGGGAGAATAACTAGAGTATCTTCTTTAATTGTGTCTAGACTTACCACCTTTGGTTCTTGGAGCCAATACTCACTCATAAAACCACCTAATAATACACCCACCAATATTCCCAATATAACTAAAATAAATTTCATAACTTAATCTCCTCTACTTTTAGTTAATTCTTCTGGTTTTGGCATTTCACCTGGAATAACAATCATTACAGGCTTATAATAACCAGAAACTGTACCATTAATAGTAATCTCTATAGAGTCCATTCTAATACCCTTTTGTCTGTGTATGGTGTTCTAGAGACTTCTGCTTTTCACCATTATACAGATATCTTTGGCAGACTTCAATGATCTGAACTGGCTGTAGCATCTTTTATTGAAAATTTAAAATTAACATTTGCAACTGAGCCAAATATCTTGTTTACTGCCTCTCTTAATCTTTTTCGAGTATCTTCCATTTGCTCCTTAGTCTCAAAAACTCCCAATGGCTTGAAACCATTATTATTAACTACTACACCTTCTAGAAGAACAATCTTACCTTCAAATTCATCAAGCTTTTCAGGCTCATCAAGATATTTCTGGGTTGCCATTAAAAATCTTCATTAAAATCTAGTACCAGTCAGGACTTTAAAATTAATAAAAATTTCTCATCTATACAATGGTCAAGCCCACTATCTGTCTTTGATCTCATGTTCAAAATTAGCTTCATCTTTGTCAAAACGAAACTCCTTGAATCTTGGGAGATATAGAGACTGTTGCCTTTCTTTGTTCACTATTCTCATGTTATATAACACAGTCATAACATTACCAACATAACTATCAAGTTCAGCTTTTAAAAACTGTTCAATCTCTCTATCTTTGAAACCAATCCCAACCTCTACTTTTACTATCCCATCTTCACTCTCCACCATAAATCCACCAAAAGCTTCTCTTTTTGTATGAGGTTTACCCTTATACCAGCTAACCACTTTCATGTCACATTCATTCAGCCCCTTAAATTTAATCCAGTTCTTGGATCTGGTGCATTCATATCGATGACCAGCATTCTTTAAAATCAAACCCTCACAACCATCTTTAAGATACTTTCTGAACCTTTCTTGAGCTTCTTGTAAACTTAGCACTGGGTTAGAATAGACTTGTTTAATATGAGTTAAAGATGGCACATTTAAGAATAGTCCAGCCAGCTGACTTCTCATTTCAGAATAAGCTAATGAATCTCTATCCCATTGACTAAAAAGTTCAAGATTCAAGGTACAGAACTCTCTTCTTATATTAGAAAGACATTCACCATCAAGCTCTTTAAAGTTCCTAGTAAGGAACGTTATTTGGTCTACACTAAAGCCTTCACCAAACAATAGTGATGATGAACCTGTGTAGAATACATTATAGGTCCAATCTTCATCCATTCCAAGAATGCCTTTACCTTTAAGTATACTGTTTACTTTTCCTGAAATAGATTGACGATCTTTAGCTATCAATTCACCATCCAGAAACCTGTCTTCATATAACAAAACCATTCTGTTACCATCAAACTTCTCTTCTTCAAATACCTGTTCACCATCTTCAAACCATTTATCAGCAACTGGAATACCAAGCTTCTCTTCAGTAGCTAACATTACAGATCTATCAGAGAATAATTCTGAACCATAAGCCTTATTAATCATCTTGACACCAATCCCAATATTCAAGGACTTTGTGAGTATCTGGGACATCAATATTCTCTCTTCTCTTTTCTCGAAAGAGTTAACATAATTATTGGCTTGACTACGAATATCATTATTGATATTATTATAAACAAGTAAAGTCGTTATTGTATCAAAATCATGATGGGTCTCAGTAATTGGTAAGTCTACTGGGATGGCAGCTATGTGAGTTATAACATCTAGTCCCAGAGCCACTGTTAACATTGACTTAAAAGTTTCAGACTGAAAACCTTCTTTTAGTAATTCAATCTTTTGTTCTTGTGAGCCAGCTCCAGTTCTTGACTTAATCTGACCTAATATTTCTAATTCTTTCATTTTTAGTATTTTATTCTAATTCTCTTAATAGCACCTTGTTTTTCCAGAACTTCTAAAAGTTCTTTTTGTGATATCTTACTTCTCCACTTAGATGGAGACCAATTCATTTTTGAACTATCAATCAGATAACTATCTTCTAAGTTACATTCATATGAACAATTGTTGCTAAACAAGTTCTCTTGAAAGTAACTTTATTTAAGGCTAACCTATCATAAGTCAAACCTTTCATCAAACCCTCTTCAATCTCCTTAGAGATTTGATCTAAAAGATCGCCAATTTATATCTCATTCTTCTGAAATCATGTAACCAAGATCTTTAAAGAAACTTTGTAATATCACTACACCATTCTCATCAATATCAAAGGGTGTCATATTATTAATTACTACTTCAATCCCTTCTTTTTGATGAGTCAAGTTTTTATATCTTCTGAATCTTACTACTCCTGGAGCTTTTCGTAATGATAGTGTGCCATCTTCTCTCAACCTTGGACCTGTGCCTATAGCTTCATCATGGATCTTATATAGTACAAAGTCACCTTCTTTTACACCACCTGATATAACTTTGTATGAGAAAGTTGGAGATGGAACACCAATAAGTTTGCCAGCTTCACCAACTATCTCTACAACACCTTGTTCTACTGAAACTATCCCTACCTTGTAGAGAATACCTTCGATTTCAATTACTTTATTAAACATACTAGTAAATAAGTTGTTTTCTTCTCTGATATTTTTCAGGTGCTGCCCGACCAACTTTCGGGCAGCAATAATTACTTGTTTGTTCATCATTTATGTTATTTATCAATACGTCAAAGATACAATTTATTCACAAAATTAATTGATTTTCATTGGAGTTCGTGAACGCTTCGCTAAGTTGAAGGCAAATCACAACCCGGTACCGGCTTCCATAAATAAGGCTCCAACTTTATATTGCTAGAGTTATCATCTGATTATAAAAAAATTACATTAACATTATCCCAAGTACCGTTCTCATCTCCATAAGAAATCCAATTTTTTAAGCGCCAAACATTATGTTTAGCCGATTCAATTATTGTTTCATTTGATGTTCCTCTGCAAGGTATTAAAGTATAAATATTCTCTGGCTGTAATTTAATTTCATTAAAATCTAATATTAGGAGTTTGGAAGTTTTAATATTTATGCAAACATATTTATCGAATCTACTTGTAGTCTTCCCATAAACATCTCTATTATAATAGCATTGTTTTATTGCTTCTATAACAATATCAAATAGTTCTGATTCTTTTATTTTAATTGTCCAGGTGTGGACAATTTCTTCTTTAACTTCTTCCGGGCAACCCTCGAATAAATGCTTTAATCTGTCTTTCATTTTAAGTTTATTTTTAGTTAAAAAATATATATCGTAACCGTTAGTTGCAATTTATTTTTTCTTTTTTGCCCCACCCACTTTGTCTTTTTCAAAGCCATTTGGATTAGCTTCCTTTTCCAAAATAGCCTCTGCAAGTTTTTTAAAATTTGTGTTCTCGTCAATAGCTCTTTTTGAAAGAGTTTTAACGCAATTTTCGGATAAGTCAATATTTTTTCTCATAAATTACCATTTAATAGTTACTCCGTATGTATTATCTCCGTTGCGTGGGGCAAACCAAGCATCTTTATTTATCTTATTTAAATTACCATGTGCTTCACGCAAATCGCACACTATAAAGTTAATATCTTCATTTAAAACAAAGATAGCATCTTTAGTAGCTTCCGCATTATTTAACTTAGTTGTCAAATCTTTAATGATTTGTGGAACTATCCCCCATGTACTTACTTTAAAGGTTTTCATAATATTGTGTTTTTAATTCAGATTTACACTCATTAATTCCGTTGTTAGCATCTATGATTGATTGCTCAACATAAATGGTAACTGTTTCCTTCGGGTCAGCAACGGGCTTACGACCTGCCCGTTGCCTTGCTCCTCCGTGAGTAATTTCTTTTTTATTACGCATTTTCTTCATTTGATTGATTTTTAGTTAAAAAAGTAACTTTATTTATTATGTTTTCTTGAGTTTTCGCAAGACAAATAAAACTCTTGACGATTATCGTCTGTTATTTCTTTTAAAAAATCAATATCAATACTATCAATGTAAATATGGAATTTTTTTCCATGACTTCTTTCTATTAGAAGTCCGCCTTTGTAATTCATATCTATGAGCGTTCCAACTTCAATGTCTTTTTGATTTGAATGAAACATTCCATAAACTTTTCCGATTTGATAATTTGTATTTTTCATAATTTTTTGTTTTTAATTAGTTTTTAACTTTAAACTGGTATAAAGATATAATAATTATATTTCTAAAACAACTTTTTCTTAAGTTATTTTTTAGTTATACCCATAATTTATATTCATTATAAATAAGAAAGGCTAGAATAGAAGAATCTGTTCGCCTTCATTCACTTGAGAAGTAATAACTTGCTTTATTTGAAGTAATTCATACACCCATTCATCAATAGAATCTTTGGCTACAAACCTGTAAACATTCACACAATTCTTTTGTCCTATCCTGTGAAGACGATCAACCCCTTGAGATAAGGAGGAGGGTGTCCAAGGAGGCTCCAGAAGTCCAACATGAGAGGAAGCAGTCAATGTAATTCCTACCCCACCAGCTTCATAATTCAACACTATCAGCTTTGTGTCTGGGTTAGTTTGGAAGTCATCAACAGTCTTTTGTCTCTCTTCTACTTTTACATCTCCTGTGATCTTGTTACATTGAAAGTATTCTGAAATGAGATTAATAACATTGGTATGAACTCCAAAGAGAACTAATTTTTCACCTGATTCAAGAAAACTCTCTACCCATTCTATAATATCATCTACTTTCCCTTCTATACTCAACCTACGTAGATGACCAAGTTTTACTAACTGTTCTGCCTTTTCTACAGTTCTTAGTATATTAATAATATGTCTCTTCTTAATCTTTTTCTTTTCTTCTTCAGACAAACCCTTTAAATCTTTCTTTTTTTCTACATCTTGATGTGCCAGCTTTTCAATATACGTAAGAAAGTCTTGTTCTGCCTCTTTGTACTTCTTCTTATTTGAAAGGTTGATCTCAAGGAGCTGATACTGTTTGTCAGGTAGTTCTTTAAGTACATCTTTCTTACTTCTTCTTATGTAACAGCTTCTTCTCATTCTTTCATGAAGTTCTTCTAAATTAGATGAACCTGAAATATTCCAACCAAAACGATCTCTGAAAGCTCCACAATATCTAGTTACAAAGTTCATCCAGCCTCCAAAGTCTCTATCTAACACACCAAGCAAAGAAAGCTGAGGGATAAGTTCAGAGGGCTTATTAGGTGAAGATGTTCCTGTTAACTCCATTATGTAAGGTGGATCTGTCTTGTTAACAATCTTTGTAACACACTTTGTTCTTTGTGCTTGAGTAGATTTTAATAAATGTGATTCATCTATTATGATTGTTCTCCACGGAATTGTAATTAATTTTTCAAGAAACTTCTTTGTGTTGTTATAATTCATCACAATCACTTCAAACTGTTCTGGAAACTCAGAATCAAAGTAAACAGGCTTAACATCAAAGTTCACCCATGACTGAAACTCTCTAACCCAGTTTGGGATAAGAGTATTGATACAAATTACAAGTACAGGAAGTTCATGAGTTGATTGAGTTACTCCAATAGCTTCAATGGTTTTACCTAACCCTTGTTCATCTCCAATCAACACACGTTTATTTATGACAGCATACTCTATTCCAGCTCTTTGAAACGATCTTAACTCTCCTTTGAGTTCAAAGACTTGAAAGTCACTATCCTGAGCTTGGGATAGGAGGAGATTCTTATCTTGTTGAATAGATAGCTGCTTAACTGAATCAATTAGAATTAAGGCAGACTCTTGTATTTCAAATTCTTGATCTTTAAGAAAGTCTAAAACTTCTTCTAGGTTATCTTGACATAAACTTATAACCCATTCTTTCTTTGCTGGCTTGTACTCTTTTCTCTTGATTGGAGATAGAGCTTGAACAATGAACTTGTCATAAGGGAATGACAATACAAGTTTGTTTTTTCGTTCGAGGGCTGTTTTCAACATGGTGGCTTAACTTTATTGAACAAACTTGGAGTTACATGAGTATAGATTTCTGTAGTCTTTGAACTCTTGTGGCTTAGAAGTATTCTGGTTCATAGAACTTGTACAATTCAATAGATTCACCTAACAGTTATGTTTATGCATGTGTTAGCAATCAGTTTGCCCACCAAGTTTTACACTTTTTACAAGCATACGAATTTTTAGTTAAAAAATTAATAATTATTGCAAATTTGCTCTTGCTTTTAATATTTGGGGTTCTGTTAATTTTACAACTCCTTCAATTATCACACATATTTTATGGCATTCATCGCAAACTGGAATGCCTTTTATTATCATATCGTCAGATAACTTGTAAGTTGCATTGCAGCATTTTGATTTCGTTTCCATTGTTATTCTTTTATTTTAATTAAAAAATCTTTTTTACACTCTGGACAGTCTGGAATTTTACAAATATCAAATTGTTTTTCTGTTAATTCTATATAATATGTAAAATTACAATTTCTACAATTAAAACCAAGTTTTTTATTCATATAAATAATTATTAATTTTTACTTTGTTTCAATTTACTTTCTGCAAGTTTGACCGTATTAAAAGTTTTTTCTCCCACCCACTTTTTAAAATCAGTTTCGTTTAATGTTCTGAATTTATTAATCATTTTATCCTGCGTTTTAATGAAAAATAATAACTATCCTGCGTTTTAGATACTATATCATGTTATTCACGGGGAGGGGTGTATTTTTTCCGGAACCGAATTTTTAACATCAAACCGGTATTTTTTTTCAAATTTTCAGTTAATGTATTACTTTAATTAATATACTCTAACTGCTATGTATTACAGTTATTTATACTACACCAGTGTAATATATTGTTTTTTATAGTAATTTATATTCCTGTTATATTGTACAGAAATATAGTTAATTACAAGGTTTACTTAATATATTTCTATTTAACATAATACTGATTATAGGACACATATTCATAGTATATTCACTATCAATATATTATCTCACTTTAACTAATATTTTACTTTAAATAACGGTGTTTAGTATCTCACATTATTAGGTTATTGTGGTGTTTTAGAAAGATTAGTCTATAAATTTTATAGACTAAGTTGATCTATGTTAATTTTTTTACGTGTATGAAATAGTTTTTTTTTAATTATTTAATTAATTAATTATTTTTTTTGCATTATTGCAGGAAATTCTGTAATAATCTACTAATTAGGTAGATTATAGGACGTCGTTATGCTTATTTATATTATACTCCTATTAGTCTATAAAATTAGTAGAGTGGTAGCGTGTAATATATTCAAAAGATGAAACAGCGTGACCCTGAGTTAGAAAAAGGGTGGGTACAATATGTACATACCCTTCCATTTCAAACAAAAGGTGGAAGGGAAAATATTAGAAGAATATAAAATTATAGAAGACTTTAATGAAAAGAGTGAAAATTTACAAAACAAAATAGAATTATAAGTATATAATATAATGAAAAAACCCTCCATACATAGACGTAAAAGGGTTTTCATTTGTGCCGCTGTGTAGTTGTATTCGGTTAAAACGCTACTCTGAGATAGTAGAGTAATATGGTTCAAATCCATTTCACAGCCCAAAAATATCCGTTACTTGTCGAGGGTTTCGGATAGTAAAACAACTTCGACTTTAACTAAGATGTGACTATCAAGTAATCTCATCAGTTACCAATGTTAGTCTTGTGTTTTACGGAAGGTGGGCTCATCGCTCACCTTTTTCATTTTGTAAAGATAGGCATAGAATTGCATAAATGCAAATATTTGTTCAACAATGTTGAACAATGTACTAACAATCTTCTTTTTTTTAAAAAATAATCTCTTTCATTATCAATGAGTTACAACTGTCTTGAAAAAATACTTGAAAAAATGTTTGCTAATTCAAATAAATGTTTGTATATTTGACCCATCAAACACAATGAAGTGTTTGTGTAAAAAAAAAAAATTATGAAAAATAAATTTCAAGTTACAAGCAGAAACAGTTTCGGAAAAGAAGTGGAAACATTTGAAACCGAACAAGAAGCATTTGATTGCTTTAAATCAGAAGTTATACATACAGTCGCAAACAGTAATTGTGAAAGGATTAATTACATTACTAATGTGGATGATTACTGGAACACAGAATTAAACGATGATAGAACGATTGAAGAAAAAACAGAAATTGAAAAAGAAAATTTTAAAGGCGAAGGATTTTATTTAAACGGTGTGTTTGTTCAGGGAGAACCCAAAATATACGGACATCAATCTGCTTATAGTGATAACGACAATAACTATGTTAATATAGATGAAATTGAAGTAGAGGAGGAAGAAAATGCGTAATAAAAAAGAAATTACTCACGGAGGAGCAAGGCAACGGGCAGGTCGTAAGCCCGTTGCTGACCCGAAGGAAACAGTTACCATTTATGTTGAGCAATCAATCATAGATGCCAACAACGGAATTAATGAGTGTAAATCTGAAATGTATTTGTTTTTAAAAAAGCGTGGAGAAAAAACAAATAAAAAATGATTAACCGCTACCGTTGATTAGATGCTACGAGGCATTGCTACTAACGTTGACGGTATGAGCTGAAACCGATATGAAAAACAACATTATCAACACGATATGAACTTGATTAGAACTACATACTTTGACTTATGCACTGCAACGGTTTTTGCTTATACCGTGTGTTGTGTGCATGTAGCTTCTATTTCTGCTCAATCGAAGTACGAACACTTTTTTATTTAATTTTTTAGGGAGGATTTTTATGAATATTAGACCTGATGGTAATTTTTTATACAATGGGGATTGCTTAGAGCTATATCACAAGCATATTGAAATGAATAGCATTCAATTAATATTAACCGATTTACCTTACGGAACTACAGAATGCGCATGGGATTCAATTTTACCCTTAGATAAACTATGGGAAATGGTTAATTGGTTGCTAAAATCTAACGGTACATTTATTACAACCGCTTCGCAACCTTTTACAAGTATGCTGGTCGCTTCTAATTTAGACATGTTTAAATATGAATTGATTTGGCATAAGAGCCGAAAAACAGGACACGTACATGCTAAAAATAAGCCGCTAAAAGAACATGAGAATATATTAGTATTTTCAAAAGGGACAACCGTACACAAATCTCAAAGTAAAAATAGAATGATTTACAACCCACAGGGATTAATTAAAAATGTAAATCCAGTAAACTTTAGACCAAGCAGGGAAATTAAAGGTAGTAATGTTGTTGCAGGGCATCGACCAAGCCA
>Ga0209518_1000136_pt1 | contig 98661 bp, 166 predicted proteins | sample RifGroB1_FD_183993 | JGI IMG/M metagenome (GOLD analysis project Ga0209518, IMG submission 183993) | Groundwater microbial communities from Rifle, Colorado, USA - Groundwater B1 (SPAdes) (version 2) | ecosystem: Environmental > Aquatic > Deep subsurface > Groundwater | place: Rifle, Colorado... | reverse complement strand
TTCCCCTTATGTTAAAAAAGGAAGAAAAATAACCCTTGAAGCAGGGGAAAAAGTATCTGATGTTGAATATTTTCATAATCAAGGGACATTTACGGTAACTGAAAATTCAATTAAATATTCCCCAAATGAATATCCTGAAATAAGAGTTAAAGCAGAAGATAAAAGAACTTTATGGGAAGAAGATAATCAAATTTCTGTTGGGTATGTAAATGAATATCCTGAAAATATTTTGGATGATTTTTTAACAAACTATGTTGGTCTTTCTTCTGAAGAAATTAGTATTCCTACAACAATGCAGGGAAGTACAAGAATAGATGCACAATGGGCTGAGGGTAATGTTGCTGAAATTGTGAATACTATTTGCAAACGGTTTGGTTATTTCCCAAAAATAGCAGTTGATGATGTTTTTACTTTAGAACTGATTTCTGATTCCAATTCTGTTGCTCATGTTTATTCTGATAAAAGTAAAATTTTGGAATATACACCTGATGATAAATATTCTTCCTTTGTAAATAGAATCATTGTTACAGGAGAAGAAAGGGATGAAATTGAAGTTTTATTTGCTGAAGAACGGGTTGAAAGTTTGTCAGGAACTATTGGTTGGTGGGGAGGAATAAAACATTATACTGTTTATTACTCAGAAGATCAAAGTAGAAGAGTCAGGTATCCTCGTTTGGAAGTTATATCATCAACTAGAAGTATCGCTTTTACTTTGGTTGGCAAAGTGCATGAGGAAATTTCTGAAATTGATATTAATGAACAATACTGTGTTGTTGAGGTTGATGTACCTGATTTGACTCCTGTGCTTGCTGGGGCGATTGCTACATTGGTTGCTGGGATGCTTATTGGAGATGTTGTTATTGGAGGAAAAACACAACCGGTTGGTTCTTATATTTGTAACGTGGCAATAATGACAGCATTAAATGTTTTGGGTTCTGTGGTTAATTTTCAGTATGAAATTCACGGCAGACCACTTGGGTATGTCCGCCGAAGTGTGGAATATACTGAAAATGATACAGAATTCCAAGTAGAAATGGGAAAAATTATTTCTAATTTAATGGAAGGCTTTGCGTGTTACACTGTTGGTGATTGTCGTTTTGTTGCTGAATTTGAAATGATGATTTTAAAAATGCAAAGAAGAAGGGTTTCTTTTAATAAAATATCCCATTTACAGGATGAAGAAGGAGACACAATTCAGATTCCTCATCTTTATACTGGTTTTCCTGTAAAATTGTTTATCAGTGATTTAAAAAGAAAATGGAAGTTAGGAGAAAACGGTTATTGTATTGATGAAATAGAGGGTTGGAGAGTTTAATATGGGATTATTTAATAACAGAAAACTTATAAGAAAAAGTGCTTTTGAAATATCCAAATCAAGGCAGGAAACAAGGGATGCCATTGTTTGGGAAGTATTACCAGACCAACGAATTTGTAAAATAAAAATTCAAGGGTCTAATAATTTTTTATACGCTAGATATCCTCAGAATTGGGAATCAACACCAGCGTATTTAAAAAGTGGCAATGCGGTAAGGGTGGCTCATAGAGGGGGTAATAGGAATATACTTGAAATAGTTGGGCATGGAATGAATGTACCTACATTTCCTACAGGCACAACCTCACCTGTTGTTGAAGGTTCACCTAATAAGGTATTAACTGGGTTTAGTGTGTTGCCAACGGTTCCGGCTAGTATGTCGGTAAGTGTTGCTTCTGGCACTTTTAGGCTTAATGGTGTTGAGTATGAGATGGATGATATATTGCCCATAATGGGTGATAATTATACAATGGAAGCAGGCAGTAATATGTATATGGGAGTTGGTTTATTACATACTATTACTTTTGATGCGCCTCCTGCTGCTGGGTATACCAGAGTTGATTTGATTGTGGTTGGCGCTGATGGTGTTTTGGACGTTGTTAAAGGTTCTAATTTCTTGAATACTGCTGTTGATGCTAATTACCCTGTTGTGCCTTCAGGACATGTTAAGGTTGCTCATGTTTTTGTATTTGGTGGTAAAATCCAGACTAATGATGAATGGGTTGTTTATGAAACTTACTTTTTGTTAAACCTAAAAGGCTCTACTTATGTATCTACTATAGAAATGAATCAAATAAATAAAGAATGGGCACAAGCGATTCCTGCACAGATTTTCTTGTATAAACTTGAAAATGGTGGTTCTGCTTGTATGGGGCAATACAATAATTATCCCTATCTGTATTCACCAATAGTTTATGCTGATTTCCCGGGATTTCAAAGAATTAGGTGGAAATTATTAGATCAATACAGTAGGCAATATATACCAGTAAGTAATGAGACAGATGAGGTTATTTTTGAAATTAATAATGCTGGTGGGGATTTTTATCTCAGTAATGATGGTAGAGTTGGTAATGATGCAATAGGTTATCATTCTAGCAGCGGTGGTGTTCCTGGTTATTATGTTCAAATCTCTAAATGGCATTCGCCGGTTCTCTCTGAGAACATGGTGGCATTAACTATACAGCTTGATGAAGCTGGAAATGTGATAAATCATCCAGTTACATATTGCTATTTGAAATCATTAGGAATAAATTTACCACTGTTTAGTTTTACATCCTTGGTTGGATTAAGTCCTTCAGGTGGTGTTGTTACTGGCAGTAATTGTGCTTTGGCACCTATCGGTGAGCCCCTGCCTACAGAATAACCTTAATGCGAAAGGATTGTTAAATGAATATGCAAGAACAAATTTTAAATGAGTTAAAAATGATTAGGTCATTGCTTGAAAGGCAACAAAATATTCAAGTAACCCAACGTGACCCAAAGGAAGTAATGAAAGAAGTTATGTCTATGCTTCCAGAAAGTATCAGTAAATATCTAACGCCGAAGGAGTCTTAAATGCCTAATTTTCATACTGCATGGATTAATGGTACAACACCATTTGATGCTGATGCACTAAATCCTGCATTAGCTAGTTTAGATAAGGCAATTACTTATAAGCATAATTTTCTTTTTCATTGTGATGGGAATATTACTTGGTCAGGCGGCACCCTTACTTGGTCAGATAAAATGAGGATTATTTTTATATCTGCTGCTGGCCTTGCTATTGCAAATGAGATCGCTGCTGGAAATATTGCACTATCAGATAATGAATATGCCTATATTGATTTAAATGAAACAAATAATTCTGTTTTAACTGTTTCTAAAACTACCATTACAACTGGTTCTGCTGCTGGATATGTTGGTGTTGGTAGGGTTGTTTTGGGTTATAGAAACACAGCAAGCGATAATTTTTATCCTGCTGCTATTCGGTCTAATTGGTTCACTCCTGTGACTGGTACTGGAATTGAACTCAGAGGGTATTCCGAGACTGAAGTTGGGCCTGTAGATGCTTCTAGTGGAACAGCAAACATTGATTACGCTGCTGGAAATATACAAAGAGTAACAATAGGTGCTGGTGTTGATGCAGCACTTACTTTTACCAATCTTCCTATAGGTAAAAGTTGTTCTGCTACTTTAAGATTGGAATTAGCCGGGGCTGTTCCTTCTTCTATTACATTACAAGGAATAACAATTGATACAACTGGTGTTACTTCTTCTGGCGAATTATTAGTAGAAGCAATTAGAATAGACACAACTTGGTATACAGGAGTCCATCATGCCTCTTAGTATGCGTGGGAGAAGAATAGGTGTTAGTGGTGGTAGTGGAATTTCTCCCCCGCCTACCGATGGATTAATTGCTTATTGGACAATGGATAATATTAACGGGGCTACACTTGAAGATGAATTAAATACCTACGATGCTACTATTGTGGGGGCTATTCAGACTACTGGGAGCCTGGGGCATATTGGCGAAGCACTGAACTTTGATGGAACAGATGATTATTTTTATGTTAATAATGCCGGATTAAATTTATCTGTTTTTTCAATCTCTATGTGGATTAAGTCTGATGATACTGCTTATACAAATGAAAGATGTTTGTTTTCTACTACAAATGCCACAAATGTGAATGGTACATTATCTTTGCAGGTAGATGATTCATCTAATGCTTTGCAATGTCTACTTCATGCGGGTGCTGTGATTAATGGTACAACACAAATAACTAATACTAATTGGCACCATGTCGTATTTACTCGGGCTAACGATGGCTCAGTTGTTATTTGGTTAGACAATACTAACGAGGTAACTGGGACACTGTCTGCTCCATCTGCGTATGTTCAGTTCCAAATAGGCAAAGGACATACTGCTTATGGCAGTTGGGATGGACTTATTGACCATGTACGTGTATATAATCGTGTTGTGACTTTAGAGGAAGTAAATAGTTTATTTATGGAATCATAAGTTTTAAATTGAAAATTTAAATGATAAAAGGTAATATGCTTCTAAAGGTATTGCCTTTTATTTTTATTTAGGGAGAGGACTAAATGGAAAAAATTATATTTTCAAATGCTTTAGCGATTGGTGATAATCTGGTTTTCACAGTAGCATTAAGGGAATTACATAAACAATATCCCGAAAAGTATCAGACTGGTATATTTTCTTATTATCCAGAAGTTTATGAAAATAATCCCTACATTGCAAAATTTGATAAGGAAGAAGCAAAGAATATTTTGATTATAAACGTAAATTATGCCAAAGAATTTCAATATAAAAAATCATCGGGAAAACCTTTTGCACAGGGATATATTACTTTTCTAAATGATACTTTAAATTTAAATATTCAATTAACGGATTGCAAACCAGAAATATTTTTATCTTCTGAAGAAATAGAAAATGCTTTAGATACTTTAGAAGAAAACAAAATTAAAAATGGCTTTTGGTTACTTTCTCCCGGTTACAAACAAGATATTGTCTTAAAGAATTATTCTGCTGCAAAATGGCAGGAATTTATTAATGTGATGTATGAATATGGAATTGAAATTATTCAAACCGGAGATAATCACGCCATTAATCCACGATTCAAAAATATTAAATCATTGGTTGGAAAAACAAAGAATTTAAGAAAATATTTTGCAATAGCATCTTTAAGTAAGGGGTTAATAGGATATCCTTCTTTGCAAATGCATTTGGCAGCGGCTTTAAATAAACCCTCCATCGTTGTTGCAGGTGGTAGAGAGGGAATTAATTGGAACTGTTACCAAAATCAACAATATTTACATTCTGTTGGTTATTTGAACTGCTGCAAAGAAACTGCATGTTGGAAAGCAACAATTCAGGATTGTGAAAATTATAATAATGGAATAGCACATTGTATGGAATTGATTAGCGTCGATGAAATCATTAATTGTGTTTTGAAATATTAAATCAATTTATTTTTTGTGGAACTATAAAGTCAATCATGTTATTATTTTATAGGAACAAACACCATGAGTTTAATTGACAGAATTAAATATGAACAAAGGACATTACTCTCATTTTGTCATGGACTTGGGGACACAATTTTATTTCTTCCTATCTATCATGAAATACAAAAACAAACAAATAAAAGAATTGAATTAGGGGTACACAGTAAAAGACAGTTTCATTTGATTTATCCTGATGTTGTTTTGGTTGATAAAATAGGAAGCGATATAAAATCAAAATATTCATTTTTTTATAGTGTGAGGTATGGAGAACCAAATGGAATATTATCTAAGCCTTATTTATGTGCTAAGAATGAATTTGGATTAGATGATTTCATTTGGGAACCATATAGATTTAAAAATGATTATGATAATTCAAATAGTAAAAGAATTGGTGTTTGTTTTTTTGGTATAACTGGAAGCAACAAAGAAAGCAAATTTTGTCCAACAAAAACAGCAGAAAGGATTTGGGGGGAAATTCAATCAGCAGGATATGAACCATTTGAATTGTATCAGGGGGTGAATTTTATAAAAGATTATTATATTGATGGAAAAGTACCGGATGCTTTTAATTTAACAAATGAAAGTAACTCGTTAAGGTTTCAAGAGCCAAATTTACTTTTGTTATTTAATGAAATAAAGAAATGTAAAAAAGTAATATGTGTGGATAATGGTGTTTTATATTTAAGTTTATCTTTATTGGGAGAAAGGGGTATTATTGGGTTGGAGAATCAAAAACAGATTCAGAATTATTTACCAAGAAGTATAAACATTGTGAATGTAAAAAATTATAGGGAAGGTTCAATTTATAATTTATTAACAACAAATCAAAGGAGGTTAAATTGAAAAGGCTAATTGTTTTAACCATTTTGTTGTTGTTTGTTTTTGGTTGTGCTAAAAATAATTTATATGTTCCTCCTGATGTTTGTGTGAAAGATGCCAGTGGTAATTATGATTCAATTATTCTTCAAAGGATTCCTGACCCTGCTAGTGCCTCATTACTTCTTCAGCTTGCTAATTTGGAAGCAGTAAAAAACATTGCTGGTTATACCGTAGATGAAGCACTAATTTCTCTTGATATCATTGAATCAATTCTTAGTAAAGATATTACATTTAATGGTTTAATTGATGAAGCAACAAAACAAGCAGGGATTGTAAATAATTCTTATGGTCTGGAGTTATTCTTGATTTCTCAATATGTAACCGTTCTTGATACCCCTGAAATTGTTTCTCCATGTGATAAAGCACTTATTCTATTGCATTTGAATAAACAGCGTCAAATGCTTAAATTGATTAAATAGGGGGATACTACAATGGAAGTAATCAAAGAGTGGGTATCTAATCCTATTTTGTTTGCCTTGGCACTACTTGTTCTTTATGCTGGAAAAAAACTCTTTGATTCATTGTTTGATTTTCTTATTAAAAAAACAAAAACGGAATATATTTCTAAACAAGAATTCGATGAATATATAAAAGAAAACAAATTAGAAAGGGAAACCCTTTGTAAAGCCAAAATGGATGCTTGTGGCGCTCATAGACACGAGTCACTTTCTTGGTTGGAGCCATTTACAAAAAAGATTATAAAACAAAATGTGGAAATAAAAAAAATACTTCATTTAATTGGAACCAAACAGGGATTAGATGAAACAATCCTTGCCTCTCTTATCAACGGTGACATGTCAGAATAGATAAGGATGCTGATTATGTGTGATAAAGATTGTTTTAAAGATACAACGTCAAAATGTATTAATTCCCCTTCAGGCCTTTGTTCAAATAAAGGAAATTTAGACAAATGTGTTAAAGAAAAACGGTGTGTAAAGCCTGAATGCACTACAGTAGATAGACCCTTTGAAAGTAAAATAATCAAAAAGTAAAGGAGGAAATGAAATGGATGATTTTGTAACTTATTCTGTTGTAATTGTAACTGCTCTTTTTCTGGCTTCTGAAACCCTAGCGCAAATTCCAGCAATTAAAGCTAATAGTGTTTTTCAAGTGATTCATAATGTACTTGGAAAATTGTATGGTCTTTTTGGAAAGAAACAAACCAACGTGGAAGAAAATAAAAAGGAAAACTGATATGTCTGAAAGTGTATTGGAAGAGAGGATTAAGAAATCATTGGCTTTGATGAAAAGCAAAGATGAAAAAGGAATGCGGTTTTGTAATTTCTACTTTGATTACTATATTGGATATGAGAAACATGATGGAAACGAAGCAAAATTTAGTTATACAGAAGTTTTTGATAGAATGTTTGAGGAAAACATTTTAGAGGAAATAGGCTGTATTTGGCGACTTCGGTGATAAAGCAGGATAAACACGGATAAACATAGAAAAGCCTTTGAGATTAATTTCCCAAAGGCTTTTCTTTATTCTTTTTCACATTTACATTCTGTATATTTGTTTAATTTTCTACATATAACTTTTCCACATGATTCAAGATTATGGTGATAAGAATGAGGACATTTAAAAGTATTATATTCATCGGTACATTCTTTTGTTCTGGAAGTACAAATAACATTATTCATAATTATGAATAACAAAGAGGCTCATTATCAGGCCAACGATAATCAAGTAAATCCACTTTAGAGTATTTTGCAATTCCTACCTTGTTCCCCTGATTTCCCCCCAAAACTAAAATACTATGTTCTGTTTCACCCATATAAAAAGCAACATGACCAGATGTTTTGCTTGTTCCCCTTTTAAATACCACAATACAACCAATTATAGGTTTATCCAGTTTTATTCTCCAATTTAAATAAGACCTTGCTGCTGCTGACCTTGTACTTTTAATTCCAGCCTGTTCCAAACACCAACTAACAAAACTAGCACACCAAGCGGTTTCATCGTCTGTTGCTTTTAAAGAGGTAACACTATGGTATTCAATTACCCTTGGATTATTTCCAGAACCATCAATTTCTTTTACTCCAATTTCTCCTTCAGCAATAACCAACCAACTTGGTTTATTTGTGATTCCCATTTAATCCTCCTGATAAAGGGTTGGTGCATGTCTACAATAATCTTCGTCACAACGGTGCTTTCTTACGTCTGATTTTTTAATGGTAAACAGTGTTAAATGCTTTGGGCAGTAGTAAACATCATGTGTTTCTTTGCAGAATGTTTTTAATAGAAATTTATCCATTACACTTAAATTTAATTTATTCATAACAAATCTGCTCCTGAAATAGTAATTTTAATTCCCTATAAGAAAGTGATGATGGGTCTTTTTCTTTACAACCATTATCTGGTATAGTAACAAAGGTAACATCAAATGGCAAATTATCTTTTAGTCTTTTATAATCCCACCATGCTTTTGAATCAAAAACTGTAATAAGATATTTTGGGTTTTTTTCAATTAATATTTTTATTTGTTCCGCTGATATTGATTTAACAAATCCAGTAGTTATACAAAATTGATTTTTATAAAACAAATCAACAAATGTTTTTATTCTTATTGCATCTAAATAACCTTCTACTATTATCAGTGGTTTCTTATTGGAAATTTCATCTTCCCATAGCAAATAATGACTGAGAAATTGAGGCACGTGATATTGCTTTCTGTCAATTCGTCTTGATTGATAACTGACCAATTTATTGTCAACGTATATTGGAAAAATTAATTTGTTTTTGTTTATTCCTATTCTCAAATCATATTTATTTATTTCCCAAGATTTAATTCTCCTTTCTTTTAAAAAGAGTGAAAGTTGTTTGTCTCGCTTAATAATTGCCTTTGTAATAATTTTATTTTCGGGGAGAGGGTCAGTGCCACGATAGGAGTAATCTTTTTCTCTGTGATTTGTTTTTAAAACATTTCTTACTCTTTGTTCTATGTCTTCTTCATCACCTTCCCCCAATTCAATTAGATACTTTGCAGCATTATAAACATTTGTGTGTTTTAAATATGCTACCGTTTTGATTGGGGATAAATGACATTTACAAATAAAACACGTAATGAAAAATTCATCTTTTTTTAGTGCTGCATGGAATCGAGTATCACCACACTCAGGGCAAGGGGAAATACCAATAAAACCGGAAGAAATGTTTCTACCCTCATCTGAATACTCAAAACCACCTTCATCTAGTAATTCATAAATATCTAGTTGTTCTAATCCATTTTGTATTCTAATATCTTGGAAATCCATATCATTCTGATACTTTTTCTTCATTTTGTTTTTCCAATTGTTGGTTTATCAATTTTTGTAACTCATCTTCTATTTTTAAATGTATTGCTGTGCCAATAGCAACATAATCATACGATTTCCAACTAGGATAAAGCATCAGCAATTCTTGGTGTCTTTTTATTAATTCTTCTATTTTCCTCAGTTTCCTTATATCCTTTTCACCATATTTTAATTGCAGAAGACCCCCTATATTCGATGATATGAAAATTGCGGCTTGTAAATCAGGCGGGATATGATGATAATTTGGCATTATTATTCCTTATCAAATAAGTAATTTTTTCTTAAACCAGCCTTTCGATTTATACAATTCCAATCTACCTTCACTGTACTCAGAAAAATAATTGTGAAATTTTTTATTTCCTTTTATTATGTCAAAAGAATCAATGATAATAGCCTTATCCTTTCCTTCAAATGAACGTCTTGCCCTTCCTATGGCTTGCATATAGGATATTTCAGACTTCCTAGCAGAACCCAAAACCAAACAATCCAAGGAAGGTAAATTCATACCAGTCTTAAATACGGCTGTTGCCACAACCAACTTTATTTTCTTATCATTCAGAGCACTTTTTATTTTTTCATTTAATCCAGTTTTATTTTTACCATGAGCAACCCTACATTTTATTCCCATTACTTCAGCCAAATGTTTTACAAGTTCTGCTTGGCTGATTTCATCAACAAGAAATAAAACAGATTTGCCTTTATCCAATGCCAACATTTTTGCTGCTTTTAGTAACTTGTTGTTTCTTTTTTCTGAACAACAAATATCTTGCCGAAATACCGAATGATAATTGTGTCCTTCTGGTTTATCACAGACATAAGTAATCATATAAGCATCACAATCAACAACTCTTGATTTAACAACATCGTCTTCAAGTTCTTCGATAATGGGTCCGATATTTCCAACCATCTCAAAATATTTTTGCTTATCATTTTTTATTTTATGCGGAGTTGCTGACAAACCGTAACGATAATATGTTTTATTTAGTTGTCCCAAAATCTTGCCAATTGATTTTCCTGCTGAATGTACTTCATCTGAAATTAATAATTCAAGAATTTGTGAGTATTTCTTCAAATCAAATCTTGAGAGGGATTGATATAAAGCCACGGTTATATGAGAAACATCACAAATTCCATCTCCTATTCTTCCTATTTCAATATCTGGAAACCATTTTTCAAAGTCTTTAACCGTTTGATGAAATATGGTTTTATTTATAGTTACAAACAAAGTTATAGGTATATTCAATCGTGAAATAATACCAGCAGAAATAACCGTTTTTCCTGCGGCTGTTGGTGCGACAATAATTCCTCTTTTATTTTTATTGCCTATTTTTTTAAGCACTTTTCTTTGATAATCTTCCCATTTTATGTCATTAACTTTTGGAAATAAATTGGTCTTTAATTTGAAATCTATTTCCTGAATTTCTACTTCATATCCTTTTTCATTTAATTTATCTGTTACATAGGAAACCAAACCATAAGGGAACTTATTCCCTTTACGATTTAAAAAAGAAAAAGTCATTTTTTCAGGGTGGGATTTCCATTTTAGACGAACCATTTTTTCATAAGATAATATTTCCCATACAGCCAATATCTGTTCTTCCGAACCAATAACCTTGGCCCAATGTGCGTTTATTTGCTGAATTGTTATTGTTTTATTCTTCATGAATAATTCCAATTGTTAATATTGTTCAAAGATTTCTTCTAATTTCTCCAATTGTTTTGCCGTCAATTCTTGACCATTATTTGTTTTCTTTTTCATATCCCAAATAAAATTGGAAGCCCATTCATTATTTATATATCCTCTTTTATCTTGTTCAATCAGTTTATCCAGCATCATCTTTGTCCTTTGAAAATTTACATCAACAAATGGCTTTTGCATATATTGGTTGTTAAAATTATTATTTGTCATCGGTTATCTCCACTTCCTTTAATCATATCTCTTATAACATACCATGATATTCACCTTTAGCTTTTAACTCTTCTATGTGTTCTTCTCTTGTTTTGCCAAAATGAACTTCAGCGCATGCAGCACAAAACCAAAAACCACAATAAAGGCATTTGTAGGCAAAATCTATTCTTACCCATTTTCCACAACCTTTATGTCCTTTTCCATCTGGTCTACTTGGTTGTGTACCATAACAACGCACTTTGGGATTTTTAGCTGAAAGCATTATTTTTACAACTTGTGTGCATTGTTTTGAAAAGCGTTTATAAACAATTTCTTTATTATCATTCAATTGTTTGTACTCCCAAAACCATTTTTACCCCGTTCAGTTTTTTCAGGATAAAGTTCTTCCAAGGAATTAATTAATTCAACTTTAGAATAAAGTACAGGAATAAGAATAAATTGAATAATTTTTTCACCAGCATGAATCATTACTTTTTCATCAGAAGTATTAAATAAACAGATATTTATTTCTCCCATATAACCCTCATCAATAACACCACCAATATATTTTAGTCCTTTTTTAATTCCCACTCCTGATTTATCTTCAGCTTTTAACATATAACCATGAGGAATTTTTGCATGAATCCCTGAAGGAATCATTCTTCTTTGTTGAGGGAACAAAGCAATTGGTTTCTCAAAATTAGGTATAAAGAAATCAATACCAGCATCCCATTTATATGCTCTTTCGGGTGTTTTGACACATTTACACTTTACTATTTGTAGATTTGGAATAAGGTTATCAGTAAACCATGTCGGTCCTTTTTCATCATAATAATCTTCACAAGAATGTAATTGGTTTCTATGAGTTGGACATTCTCTTGTGGTCTCATCAAAACAAGTGCATTGTTTTTCTGGAAACATTTTATTTTCCTTTCAGTTGACGATAAATAACCAAGATTTCATTGATATTCATTTTTTCAAATTTATCTCTAGGAATACAACTTGAATTATCATTGGTAATAAAATCAATCATTTTGTTTTTAGTTTCCTTTGCATGTTTGGAATGTTCAAAATAAATAATATTTCCTTTCAGTAGTTCTTCGGTTGTAACCTTTCTTTCTTGAAAATGATTATGCCATTTATTATATAAACAACGAAAGCACAGTGGCTTTTGTTTTTTAACATATACCTGAATAAAATAATCACTTGTGGCAGTATTATCTATGTTTTCACACTGAGAGCATGTAAACAGGGGCATTTAATTTATCCTTAATAATAATTTTCAGCTTCTTTTTCTTCTTCACCAGAATCTTTTTCTTCTTCAATATTGTACTCCCCTAAAACAGGCTGACCTATTGTTAAATCCCTTATCGTTCCAATTGTCCAGCCTTGGGGTCCATGCCTATTTATTGCACCATACAGCCTACACTTTCCTTCAGATTCTTCCCTTTTTGTTTGGCAAATACTTATTGCAATGTCAGAATGGTGAATACAATCTATATCATCTGCAATGAAATGAGCATGAAACACCTTTGCTGTCATTGCCTTTCTGTTTCCTTGCATGGCGGTTAAACCAATCAGATTTCTTTTTCCACACAATTCTTTTAAGCCTAGACAATTTTCACTTATTCTTTCTTTTTTGGATTGTTGTGGTGCTGTTTCACGCATAATTCCCAAATAATCAACAACCAAAACATCAGCAATAAACCCATCTCGTTCTTCTGCTTCATTTAAAACATTCTCAATATCAGTATAATTCATTCTACCACGATGATGTGCAATGACTTTTAAACCACCACCACCAATTCTTTTAAAACGACTTCTATTTTTTTCAACAGCACCAATATCAAATATAGATGGAATAACTTCTTTATCTTTTACCCATTGTTCCCTTTTATATTTCATTACCTCTTGTGGTTCATCTGTTTCCCTTGAAGACATAAAACCTATCATTTGGTCAAGTCTTCCTTCTATAACATTTTTATCCATCTCAAGAGAAACAAAAATAACATTTAAACCCTGAAAAACAGCAGCAACAGCCAATTCTAATAGTATGTACGATTTTCCACCTTTTGGAATTCCTAATATTGTTACAAGCCAAGGAGCGTTGAATCCACCAATAATGTTATCTAATCCTTTTATTAGTGTTTTCATTTTGTGTTTGTTTTCCTTTAGTCTTGTTTCTATATAACTTTTATCTGTAAAATAATCAAAGTAATCAGATTCCTCCTCCCCCTCTGTTCTTTTCATTGCTTTTAAAATAACTGCCTTTGCATCATCATATTTTCTTCTTTTTATTAATGATGCAAATTCTACTGCGCCTTCTTCAAGGTAATAGTGTTTTAAATTTTCTTGTATTCTATCAAGAATATACTGGCTGTTTTTCCCGCTGAAACCTTTTAGAATCCCAATCAAACCCATACATTTGTCATAATCTGAATCAGATAAATTCTTTTCCATCTCTTTGAACATATCGTAGAAATGTGATTCTGGACTTTGCTGATAATCATCGAAGTATCGAAAAATTTCTCTCATGATTATTTTACGCTCTTTTGAACGAAAAACCTCAAGGGGGAAAATTCTACGAATCTTTTTCAGGAAGTTAGTATCAAAGATGGAATAATAAATTACGTTATTTAAAAACTGGTTTGTACCAATCATTTCTGATAGAAATTCAGCTTTATCATTCTTGGACATTCTTCTTACCTCCAAGATAAATTAATTACATTTTATTTTTAGTGAAATATAGTTTAAAATCTGAAATATTATTTAAAAAATCTTTCATTCCAAAGCGTTGACACCAACTGATAAATTTATCCACATCAATATTACTTTGAGTAAACCCAAATATAAAATCATTTTGCAAATCAGGATGAGGCAGAGTTACAACGGCTAAACATTCTTCTACAGTTTTCCAATTATCTTTTATTTTTTGTAATTGTTTTTCACTACATTCCTCTCTTAGATATTTTAATGCTGTTTTTTCACCAATGCCCTCTATTCCTTTTACATTGTCACTTGAACAACCACTTATTGCTTTCACCATATTCCAATCCAAAGGGTCAATTCCATATTCCTTTTGAAACCATTTATCAGTTTTTTTAATTTTATCGTCATTATTGTAAATAGTTACATGGTCATTTAAACATTGATACATATCCTCATCTTTTGTTGCCAAAAATATTTCTTCGTTTGGATTTTGTAAACAATAAGCTGCCATTAAATCATCACTTTCATAACCCAAAATATAATTACCACCAAAACCTATTTCTTTACAGTATTCAACCAAATTTAAATATTCTTCTTTAAATTGTTTATTTAAATCTAATTCAAATTGAGTCAGTGGTTTTGTGTTTCTTTTTCTTTTATAATCAGGATAAACATTTCTTCTTTTTGATTCATCACCAATATCCCAACAAATTATTGTTTTATTGGTATTTAGTTTTTTTGCAAGGGAAAGAATAGAACTGAAGAAACCATAGTAGACTCCCGTTTTAACATCATTATGAGTTAAAAAAGATTGCCCCTGAGAAAATCGACTTTTATATGCAAACCATTTACCGTCCACTACTAGAGTTCTCGTTCTTTCTTCTCGTTTAGGTATCTTCCTTTTTAATATTATTCGTTTCATTTTTTCCTCAATAGTAATTTTTTAGATTTCTTTTTCAATACTAATTTTTTAGGTTTTTCTTTTCTTTTCAATTGCATTTTTTGAACTGAAATTCTTTTAATTCCCAAAGTCAAAGTTCCAAGACCATCAACTTTCAATTTTTCATATAATTTAAAAATATAACCATCACAATCTTTTCCTTTTCCCTTTACTTCATCATATTCTTTTCTAAAAGTACTGTTGGGGTAGAATAAAGTCTCTTTGGTTCTTTTTCTTGTTAAAGAGTCAATAAAATAACGGTCAATGGTATAAAGGTCAATTCGTATATAAAATTCTTTGTTTTTCTTTTCTCCTTTTAACAAAGGAAAATCAGAACGTGTAAAAGGACCAATAGGTAAGACATTGTTTTTTATCAGTGCTCTATTATAAGTAACGTCATGTTGCTTTAACTCTGATAGTTCTTGGTCTGATAATATTGGCCCATTACTTTTTTTCTTTAATTTCATTTTAATCATTTTCAATTACCTCTTCTTCCATAACAAGTTCTGATATTTCCTTTTCCAATTTGTCATAACAATTAATAATCATGGCATAATTCGCAACGCTTGCCCAATCTTCACGAATCATATTAACATTAAGTTTAGTAATCAAATCTTCTTTTGACAAAAAGGAATTATCAAAGTCTTTACTCTGGTGCTCTTTCATAAAACGAAACTGCATGGAAAAAATAAATTCTTTCAAGTATTTAAAAATGATTTCCATTCTGTCTGTTTTAATATTTGTTTTTCTTTTTACATTAATATCATTATCAAGCATATCCTGAATTTGAATCAGGAAACCCAAATAATCCTGCCGTTTTTCATACTTGTCATTGGCAAAATCCCTGAAAATATCTCTTTTAATTTTATCCAACGAATCAAATACAAAACCCTCTTCGTGTTCTGTATATTGCAATTTCAGCTCTGTTCTTTCTGTTTGTTCAAAATAAATAATGGTTAATGCCAATCCAAGAGGGTGAAAGAAGGTTCTGTTGGCTTCCTGAAGGATTCCTTTGTCTTGTAATACACTCCTTAAATTTTCTTTTTCCAGATAAGCCATTTCATCTTCTCCTTTTCAATTGAATTCGTTTAGGTTTCCTTTTCAATTCCACCCGTTTAATTTTGAACATTCTAAAATCTTTTCTACAAATTAAATCTTTAATGGTTTTTTTCTTTAATTTAAAAATATCTAAATCATATATTTTGTTTTCCTTTATTGATATTTTAGAACCTTGTTCACATTTATTGCAGAAAATTAATGACTCACAGAAGGACAGTGATTCTGATTGTGATTTAGCCTTTTCTTGCCTTTTTAAACATATTTCTGTTGAAAGCTGGCAATGATACCTTTCACACAGCATTTGTTTATCCCTTCACAAAAAGAGTCAATAAAATACGATTCCTTCCTATTGGTTATAGATAAATTGAATTAAATGTTTACTCCCTTTGCTTTGTTATAATCAATCATATTTTTTGAAATTGCATAAGGAGATAATGCACGTTTTTCTTTGCAAAGAGGACAATCAACAGAATCAACGGGTACAAGAAAATTAATGGAACAACAAACACACTGTTTAAAAATATTTATTGGCATCACACCTTCAAAAATAATATCAAACTTTGGTCCTTTTCTGGTTTTACTTAAATCCCTTTTTATGGAATCAGCAATATTATCGGGACTAACACCATGAGTTTTAAATGACCAGCCACCCAATTTAAAAAGTAATTCTGCTGTTGCCTCACTACAAACAACCGATTGCCAGTGAATAATATGTGCCACATTTAAAGCGTGAAGAATAAGACGATGAACAGGATAAATTTGACCTTTGTATTTTTCAATTATTTTTTCACTGGCCTTTTCGCACTCAATATTATTGGTATCAAGGAAACGACCAATAAGAACTTTCTTTCCCTCATATTTCTCTGCAAAATTAAAACATCCTGCTTTCCAATCTATTTCAAAAGATATTCCTTTTAAATTAGTGAAAAATCCTGAATGAGAATGTTCCGATTCTTTGTCAGAACTTCTAAGACTGGAAAAGAAATTAATAATAGAATTTAATGTCATTGGATTAGCACTAGTAAAAATATCAGCAACTTGAATCTTATCGTATAATTCATGGGTTAATACTGCATTGTAATAAATTTCCTTTTTGTATTTCTCCTTATAAATTCTCATTTGTTTTCTTCCTTTTTAAAAAGAGACATAACAGATTTAGTAATGCTTTTTGTTTTAATAAAAGGATATTCCACTTGAGGCAATAAAGGTTGCAAAGGTTTATGAAATGTCAAAACACTTAGCCACAATTTACCAACGAATAGAATTTTAAATCTTTCTTTCCAAGTTAATTGCCAACAGGAAATCAGTTGCCCCTCATCATTTTTGTAAACTGGTAGAGGAATATATTCGGGTTGGTCTTTGGCATAAACACCTGTTTGTTCAGGGTCTTTGGCATAAACACCTGTTTGTTCAGGAAATTCAATTGGTTTCATTGTACTATTCTCCTTTTTAAATCTCAATAATATTATCGGCTATATCTATCATTTCTGAAATATGTGTAACCATAATTAATTGTATATTCATAGATGAAATTAAATTTTTTACCATTTCTGCAACTTTATCCAGATGTTCTTTTGAAACATTTTTAAATTGCGGCTCATCCATTATTAATATCGGTGGTGTTTTTTCCAAAGTTAAAATCAGAATGTGCATTGCAAAAGCTACTACATCGGCAATACCTCCTCCCTGCACATTTAAACGTGGCTCCAATAACAATCCATCCTTTTCAACAAAGAACTTACATTCTGTCTGGTCCCGCTTTATTTCAAATTCAATTTTAAAATCATATTCCTCCCCAAATATTCCTTTAATGGCAAGACCAACAGTTGACGTAATATATTCAACAATATCTTTTTGACTTTTTTGACCAACATCAATTATCAGGTTTTTTAATTTATCAAGTTTTAGTAGATTATCTTTTTCCTTTCTTATCTGTTCATTCGTTTTTGTATAGGTATCTATGGCAATATTTAATTCAGTATTTTTTGCCTCCAATAATTTAATAGTTCTATTTATATCCATTACATCAGTCCTTCAGCTTTCATATCACTAATCAGTTTTTCATTTCTTTTATTTATTTCTTTTTCTTTTTCTTCCTTTTCTTCTTCCAGTTCTTCCAACAGTGTTTCAGCTTCTTTTATGTTAGAACACCCATAATCATCTTTTAACTTCTTCATTAGCATTTTCTTTTCTGCTTCTGTTTCCCTTTGCTTTTCTTTCAATTTTTCTAATTGTTCTTTGATATTTTCTAATCTTTTTCTCTCTTTAATAGTATTTATTCCCATATATGGTACTCCATAATCCAAAGAAATACAAGAATTAATAATATGATTTTATTATTAATTCACAATTAAGTCTTCAAAGAATACAGGGTAATCTTTTTTGAGTTGATTAAGTAGAGGCACCATTACTTCAACCATCTGTGGATGTGGTTTGCCTGTAGTCCCAATTGCTCTTAAATTAAGAATATGAATCCATTCACGAATGTTTGCAGTAACTCTTATTTTTGTAGCAAGGGAATTAGGTAATACGGAACGTGCTTCTTGAGGGTTAGCACCCATTTCCAATAAGGTCAAATATGCCCATTCAGAATAAAGACAAGCAATATACCAAACATCAAATTTATTCAGAGTGCAAATATCACAACCAGTATCATCAATTAAATTCCATGAAGTGTTTTCTTCATAAAATACAGGAAATGGAAGTGCTATATCTTTGGTTTTATCAGAGGGATTAAAAAAGAAGGGATTTATTACAGTAATTTCTTTTCCAAATTTATCTTTGGAAAAATTGCAATAACGTGTACTTGATTGTGAAAATGCTGCTAAGCGGTGTCTGACTACTTCGTGGCTTATTCCTCGGTCAAAAGAAAAATCAACGGTAATTGAGCAATGCTCCAATGGGCTATAATGTTTCAATTTCATTTTGGAACGAATAAATTCTTCGGAATCTCCTTTAGGTTCTGAAGCATAACAGATACGATAAGCACCTTCAACAATTTGAAGCATTTGTTGATAGGATAATCCTTCAATAATTTCAAAAGATGGTTCGATGACTTTCATTGTAACAATTTCTCCTTTTTAATTATTTATTTTAGCAATTAGTCAAAGTAAAGTTTTCTTCCATTTCTTTTTCCAGTTTCTTCAATCTCAAGAACAAAACTTTCACATTCCATTCCTAATGGTACTTCTGGAAAACTAGGATGTTCAATAACTATTCCCCAACACCTTGAAAAATCCCTAGGAAAAGCCTCACGCAGTTTTGTATATTCTGGAATATTCTTAATTCGTATTTCTCCTGTCATAAGTTTAAGCATGTTTTCGTTTGAAATTGTCATTACTTTAAATCTTCTACTGTTGTTTCCATCATTCATTTGTTTTTCCTTTCTTTTGTTTTAGCTAGAATATTAACCAATAATTCCTCCATGTCTTTATCTAACTCATGGTTATCAACAATTTCCATTAAATAATCCATAAATGCTGAATCATAATTACTTCTTTTTTTATTAATTGCGGAAATAAACTTTTTAATATTTTCTGAATTATTCTCCTTTCTGATAATATGTTTGGCAGAGATGATTTCATCGAATGGTTTTGCAGATTCTAAGTAGTGTCTTTTAAAAATACCTGTTTCTAAATTAAGTAAAACAACAGATGGTTGCAGATTATCTTCTATGGTCAAGCGATTAATTGGACCACTATTGATTATCAGTGTTTTATTGTGTTTGAAACGGTATGAGATATGCCAATGTCCACATATAATTATTTTATATTTGTCAGACCATTTTCCAACTTGTTTTGCAAAGGTTTCATCTTTCTCAATCCAGAAATTTGACTTGGATTGTTTTTCAGAAATTATAGCCTTATGAGATAAAAGAAACTTTGAATTATTTTCCTTTGTTGGTGTATCCCAATCGGTATAATCGAAGGAAACGCCATAATCATTTTTAAACTTTGTTATATGTTTTATCTTTGGATGATTTGTCAATAATACCCCAAGACTTGTACGATTGGCTAACTCAACTGAATGATAAAGTGTGTCATGATTGCCCCAACAAGTATACCAAGGGTTATCTAATTGATTTAAAATTTCTCCAACTCTATTAAGAATACTATTAGCAATTATAGGAACGTGAAAAAAATCACCAACAGAAACAATGGGGCAATTATGTTTATTTGCAAAATCTTTAATCTCATTTAATTTTAAAAATTGTGTCTCAGTTAAATCATCCAATCGGCTTATTGGGTTTTTACCCGTTATATGGAAGTCACCACAAATAAGAATTAACATAATTAATCATTTTCTGTATGTTTTGTACTGCCGCAATGAGCACATTTGGTATTTCCTAATTTGTCCTCAACCAATTGTTCTGCTGGAAAAGTTTTACCACAGTCATAACAATAAACATAATAGGTTACAATTGTACTATCCTCCATTTAAAATATCTCCTTTTTAGAATAATGGACAATTTTCACAAACACCTAATTCTTTCACCAGACTATTAAATTCTTTTTCTTTTTCCTTTATTTCTTTTTCATTATTTTTTAAATCATTATCAAAATTTTGGAGTGTATCTAGGATTTGCTGAATAGCATTATAGGAAGATTCATCGTTTGATAGGGCGGGGAGTAGTTTATTGATGTTGTTTATTTCTCCTATAAAATAAGAAATACGTTCAACAGGAATAACGGCTTCAGTGTCTTTCAGATGACCCAAAATGTCAACTAAAAGTTCATGTTCTTCTGCAACTTTTTCAAGTTCTTTCAGTAAATCAATGGTTTTGGTTATATCTGACAAATATTGTTCTATATTGTATTTTCTGATTTTTTTCTCAATTTCATTAGATTTAACAACTAAAGTTTCTATTTCCTCCATTTCCACTTGAATTTTATCTAATTCGCCTTGTTTTGATTTAATAGACCTAGCTTGCATTAAGTGTTTAACAACAGGTCTAAGTTTTTTCATCCTTTCTTTAGCTTCATTGTTATTAACATGTAGTCTTTTTATTTCTGATTTACAGTCAGATAATCTATCTTTTATTTCTTTTACAATTTCTTCCTGTTCTTCCAATCCAGTAGAAGCACTGAGAACCTTAGCTGCTGCTCCCGGTGTAGACATAATAAGAAAATGAGGGTCAAATTGATTGTGCCAGTTAATGGATTTAAGTGGAAATAATTCTCTAATTGGTTGTGGGACTTCTTTATTGAACGCTTTGAAAGCAACACCATTCAAAGAATATTTCTTTTTAGTTCTTTTTATGATATTTCCTTTATTATCTTCTAATTCAATTTCTATTGGTGTTTTTGCTCCTTTCCTATGGAAAATCTTTTCTGCACTTCTTGGTTGGTTTTCAAGAAGCATGGTTAAGGCATAGATAATAGCAGTTTTACCTTTGGCAGTTTCTCCAACGATAGCATTAATTCCATTGGTAAACTCAATTTCTTTATTTTTGTGTATTAGAAATTCCTTTATTGATAATTTTTTAATCATGGCAAAATATCATCCAAAAAATCTTCAGGTGGATTTTTTATTTCATATATCATTCGTGCTACTCTTTCTCTTTCTTTTTCCTCTTTTGCATATCTTTTATTTCTTTCTGCTTTGCATTCAGTACACAAACAAAATGGACCACCCATGTTATTTACCTCCTTTTATTTTTGGGAAAGATTATTTGCAAAAAGGCAGAGAAATAATGCCACTGTTGTTTCTGCATTAGTACAAAAACCAAACCAGATAATGGATGGAATACCAATAATCAAACCAATGTAATGATTTGTAGTCATTTTATTTATCTCCTAATAGGAATAATATTACTCTCAAATTCTTCCTTTTGCTTTTCTTCAAATACTTTAAATGATTCTGAATCAGAACAACCACAATCAGTACAAACCAAACCAACCATTCTGGCAATACTTTCTTTTCCTTCTGGATTCTGTAAAGCAGATACATATTTAAGTCTGGTGATTTGAGTAAAAAACAAAGAACCACATTTACCGCAAGGAATGTCTTTCAAATCTTTAATATCCATTTTATTTATTTCTCCTTTTTAATCCAAATTTTACCATCTCTTCCTGTTTCTTGAATATAACCCTCATTTACAAAATTTTGTACTGTTTCTGCTTCCTTATTGTTTGCATTAATTTGACACTGTGATAAGGAAAAAATTACAAAAGCAACGCAAGCAAATAAACCAACAAAAGTAAAACTTTCAGGCCATTCCATTTTTATTTCTCCTTTTGTTTTGGAATTAGTGTCCATTTTGGGTATCTTGGTTTTCTATCACAACAAAAAACGTCAGAAATATAATGTTGTAGCATAACCGCTGATTTATGTGCTTCTATATTTTCTTGTTCTGATTCAACAGCAATCCATTGGTTGAAGTCATTAGGGGGAAATCTTTCTTTATAATTGTACCATTTACCAATTTCTGGTTTTCCTAAAGTTTTATTCCTTTCTTCTGATAACTTTATATTTCTATCAAGTGTATTATGAAATTGTTCAACCTTTTTACTTGGATATGTGTCATTACTTGGTTGTCTGTCTTTATTATTTTCTTTTTTCTTTAATTCAACTTTCTTTGGTTTCTTTTTCAGGATTATTTTTTTCATATTTTTCCCATGCTTTTAAAATAATTGGTTCAAAGTCAGAATTGTTGTATTCAATATATTCGTACATGAAATTTGCATATTGATATTTTTTTATTTTGTTCAAAGTTGATGGATTATTTGTTTCTAAAAAACAATCAGGGTAAAAATCAACAATATAATAATTTATTAAATTATGAATGGGAATTTCAATTTTATAAATATCTTTCCACGGCAAAATTGTTACAATTTCTTTTTTCCTTTTATTTATGATAGCTTTTACAATATTATCATTTGGCAGATGAATATAAACCATTGACCTCCCTTCGGTCAGTCTTTTGATATATTCAACATTACTTGGATGTTGTAATGCTTTGACAATATCTTTCTTGGATGCAGTATCAGGATGTACTCTTTCAAAATATCTTTGATTAGCATGTGGATTCTTAAATAGACTCATATATCACTCCTTTCATTATTTAAATACTGTTCTTCCATCAATCTTTAAATTGGTTCTAGTATATTGAATACTACCAAAACAACCAAAACTGTCTTCTTCTGTTAATACTGGTGTTGGAAGAATCAAAATGTTACATTTTTTAGAAACTGTAAAAATTCTTTGTTCTGTTGGTGATTTTATTAAAATTATTTCTTCTCTATCATTATCCATATTTTATTCCTTTCCTCTGTTCCTGTTAAATAAAACCCGTTTTAAATTAAAATCAATAAAGTTGCATTTATAATTTCCACCATCACCTAATGACGGTTTTATTTTTCCTTTAGTCCACTCAAAGAACTTGTAAAGATTACAAATAGTAATTGGAGGAAAACACAAATGTTCAGAACAGAAATTTATTGTAATATATTCAAATTCTGGATGATTACATTTTCTAATAATGGCATTGAATATATCAGAATACATTGCAATACTTGATTGCTTGTTATTCCTTCTAAAAATAAGTAATGGTTCCTTTTTTGCTTCTTGAGAGTCTTTTTCCGCTTGCTCCCAAAAGGAAGCAAATTGGCATTTACTCTGTGAAGAATCAATAAGGTCAAGAATATCCCAATTGACAATTTTTAAAACTTCTTTTCCTTCATGCTTTTTTGCTTTTGATTTGGATTTTTTAGCATAACCTGTTTTTAATTCAAGTGAAAAGAAATTGGTAAATGGCTTTCCTATATCTGCTTCTGCTTTTAAATCTCCAAAATCATCCTTTTGAACATCTTTATTTGTTTTCCTTCTTGATGTTGCCCTTGCTCCTGAAGAAGATGTACGCCAAAAAACAGATTCTTCTTTATCTTCCGTCCACCACAATGATAATTTCTTACTGACTTCACCTTCAAATAAACCGCCTTTTGCCATTTTAATTACTCCATTAAATTTTTACATACATGGCTTTTCCATTTTCCAATATGATTCTATCAGGACAAAATTTATCAATTGCTTTTGTTGTCCCTTCCAAACAACCATAATCATCAAAGTACATAATTCCATCAGTAACCAGAAATGGTATAAGATATCTTATGCAATTCTTAATACTTTCATACTGGTCACAATCAATATGTGCAAAGGCAATTGGATTCATTCCATATTTAAAAGTGAAATCAAAGAATGTTTTGGGGAATACACCCGCAAATATTCTTGCTTCAGGAATTAATTTTTTAACCACTTCATAAGAACAATCAGCAAAATCACCAACCAAGTGAGAATCAATTCCCGGTGTACTTTCTGGCATTCCTTCAAATGTATCAAACAACCATAATTCATTTCCTCTTTCTTTAGCCAATTGATTCAAGTAATATGCTGTGCCACCCTTATAAACCCCAACCTCCACAAAAATACCTGTAGGGGTTTTTCTAGCTTGCTCAATAAGAAAAGAAACATTTTGTGGAGATACCAAAGTATGGACATTCATTTTGACCTCATGTGAAGTTTTCCATTATTATAAATAACCCATTTTAATTCAGTTTTATATTCAAATCCAAATACAAAATCACAGGCTTTTTCTGGTGTTTCAAATTCAACAAAAGTATACTCTGATTGGATACCTTCAAGGTAGACAGGCAACCTATCCCTTTTCAGAATATTCAGAAAAGGAATGGATTCAAATGCTTTGTAAGAGTCATAAAGAACAACTACGACTTTATCTTTATAATATTGGTTAATCCATAAATTTATTAAATCATCTCTTTTACAAAATTGATAATTTCCATATTTTGATTCCTTCAATTTAATCTTCATCATGGTTTTCCTCTTCCATGAAATATTGATTATCATATCCTCTGTAAATTTCAATTCCCTCGTTTGTTCTTAATGGTTCATCATTTTCTTTTAAATTATCCAAGTCTTCAGTATTAATTATTTCATCATTAGGTAAGACAATAATTTCTTGTTTACTGTAATCCAAAAAGAAATAAGAATCATCATAAGTATGAATCACAGCATCCTTAGCATGAGAAGAAGGAACGTGAATTAGAAGAAAAGCAAAAAAGGCATAAATAAGAATGATTATGATTGTTTGTTTTATTGTCTCCATATCACCCCCTCTTTCATTCTTTTAAAATATAAAGGTTATATAGGCTTCTATCATCCGAAGGAAGTTTTTTAAGCATATTATTCAGAAACAACTTATTTATTGAATTTTTATTTATTCTTTCCGCTTCACTTAATTCTTCATTCTTGATTTGCCACATAAGAGTAACCAAATCACATTGAAGATACCAGCCCATTTTAAGTTTGCCAATAATTGCAATTTGGGATTTGGAAAGATAATTTTTCTTAGACATTATTCCCACCTGTTTTTTCTATCTGGTTTAATTGCGTCCTCAATTTCAGCCCAATCTTTTTCTATCTTATCCACCAATTTTTCATATTCTTTTTTATTGTTTTCAATCAAATCAATAAATTCATCCCGTTTATACTTCTCATCATTCCATTCAATAACTTTAACTTGTGGCCCAAACAAATAATCTGTCATGGAACCGATATTATCCAAACCGTAATCAAATAGAATAGTAAATTCTGCTTCCCTGAAGGGTTTTGCACATTTATTCTTTTTGAAAAGTGCATGGTCACGAACACCAAAGATTTTATCATGCCCTCTAAATGTTTTTTTCAATTTATCTTTTACCCGCAACCAACAAACTTGGTGAGAATAAAAATCCAATGCTTTTCCACCTGTTCTTTTATATTTTTCTGCAAACATTCCACCACCAATATTTTCTCTCAATTGAGAAATCATAAAAATGGTAGCATCTTTCCCCTGTTGTTTTTCACAAAGGTTATTGAAAAATGCACCAGAAAAATATTTGGCTTTTTCAGCACCATAAGCGGCATCTTCATCCTTGTCTGTCTTCAATGCTTTTTCTGTTCTTTCCTTTTGTGCTGAAGAAACCATTGCATCCAAAGAATCAACAACGTATAAAAGACAATCACCCTGTTTTAAAGCATCAACTCTTCTTTGAACATCTCTACCAAATTCTTCACAGGTTTTAGAAGAAACCCATTCAATTGCTTTTACAAAATCTTCACCATAAAGGGACTCCAAGGGAAAATCCATAATCCCTTCTACATTATTATAAACCATAATCAGATTCTTAACCTTTGGGAAAACATAAGAAGGAAGGTTATTTTCTTTTTTAAATGTATGAAAAGCATTTGCTAACATTTCTAAATTACAAAGCGACTTGCCACTTGACTCATTTCCGACTATATTAATAACCCTACCCCTTGCCCATCCTCCCCTTCTTCCTTTTTGAGAAGCAGCAAGATTTAAAACAATGGAACCAGTATTAAGAAAATCAATTCTTTCATTTTCCTTTTTTTCTTCTGGTTCTTCTGTCAATGCTTTTTTCAGAGATATTTTCTTTTTTGGTTTTTCTTCTTCAATATGTTTATTACTCAATTTAAGACGGCTCATTTATGCTTCTCCTTTTCCTATCCAAATGATTTCAACTTTTCTGGTTCCAAATAATTGTGCTGCTTTTAAATTTCCATGTAATATATCAATTCGTCTTTTCCATCTTGAATTCATTCTATCTTCTATTTTAAATAATCCATATCCCTCAATTAAAACAAATTGACCAAGGGATAAACCTATTTCCTTTTCCAAATCTCTTGAAATAGCAATTACGCCTACTCTTGAAGGAGTGCCGTTTGCTGTTGTTTCGGGGTTATCATCACATTCTTCCTTTCTTGCTGTATAACCTGTTGCCGTAACCTGCAATGATAATATGGGTTTATTTCCTATTCTTTCACCAAATACTTTTTTTAACAATTCTGATTTTTTATCTTTTTGTTCTTTTATATAATTGATTTTTTCTTCAAATAATTTTGTTACCTCATTTACTTTATACTCTGCAATTTTATGTCCACAATAAAGAATAAAACAAAAGCACAGAATAAATATAATAAGGTATTTCATTATTTACTCCTTTTCAATTAAACCCAATGATACTTTCTTCCAATAAATATCATCTTCAATTTCCCTTAATTTCTTCCTTGCGTGTTCTATTTCATTTAAAATTGTTCTTAATTTATTTGCTGCATCTGGCAGTAATTTTTTAATCTCACGTTCAATTACACCATGGGGATAATTTTTAACATCACCATCAAAAATGGAGTCATCTGTTTCTTTAAATTCCCTATAAGATTGTATAAAATTTATTAATTCTTTATCCAAATCTGATGCAGAGAATGTTGGATTTTTTTCTATTTCTTTTATTAAGTTTGGGGAATCAAAATAAATCAGTTTATACATTTGGTTTCGACTATGCCAAAAAGCACCCAAACCATTTTCTTCATTTTTATTAAATGAATCACAAAAATTATCAAGTAATTGTTTTGCATCTTTATTTAATTTATGTCCTAGAATAAGAATTTCTATGTGTAAATATAACCCCATTAATAATGATTCAATTGCTACTAAATTTTTTGTTTCTTTCATTATTTATTCCTTTCTTTTTAAAAATTCATAGTGGGCCGGTGAGGTATTAAAGATTTGCTTCATCGAAACCGAATCAGGTCGCTCCAAGAAATAAACAGTGTCCTCTTTTGCTGGCTAGCCAAGGTATATTCATTTCTCAGCCCTCAATGACGGCAACTGACAAACCTTTTTCCATTCTCCGTTTTACTTTTCTTACCCACTATGAATTCATTTAAATACTAAAATGGAATTGCCCCAATTGTTTTGTCCAGCATTTTTGAGTATAAGTCATCAACAATGGCTTCAATGGCTTCTTCTTTATCCATTTCAGCCGCATCTTCATAATCATTTTCTTCGCACCATTTTTTAAACTTAAATCTATTCATATCCCCAAGTTTTTCTTTAAGCCCCTCAAGTTTTTCAAGAAGGGCATCCTCATCAATTTCTTCCTCTTCATCTTTCTTTTTATCTTTATCCTTTCCAAACTTTTTCTTTTTATCCTTTGGTTTGTCTTCTTCTTCCTCTTCATCACTTTCACCACCCCCTTCAGTCAGCATGGATTCCTTGACTTCTTTATATTCAGGAATATGCAAAAACATTTCCAGAGGATGTTTATAATTGCATTCTTCTGCTGCTTCAATGATTTCTTTCAATTGGGAAAGAACTTCATCAGGGATAGGTTCATCCCTTCCCAAAAGTGAAAATCCTTTATATTCGGGAAAATCATCTTTATTTTTCTGAATCTTTTCAAAATTAACCGTTCTGCCTTCTCCATCTTCATCAACGTCAGAAATATCAAGAGTGGTTTTCTTTTTCTTATCCCTGACAAGAATCTGGATTTCAGCATGTACTTTTGTTTTCGGAGCACCCCAAAGATACAATTGATATTCGGGGTCTTTATTTTCTGCCAATTCTTCTGTTCTATCCCAAAGCAGATAAATTTCCCTGTCTGTGGGATAAAGTTTTTTGATTTCATCCGTAGGTTTAGCACCTTTAGGGTGTTCCCTGTATTTCAATTGCTGTTGTTCACAACGATAGCAGGGTTTTCCATTATACCGAAGCAAACAAAGAAAAATATCATTGGCAATGCCTGTACCAAAATGGACGGAACAACCAAAATGATAGGGAATATCCGATTCATAAGAAACCGGGAGAATTTCAAAGTAATTATCCCCCTTGTGAGGTTGATATTCTTTGATATTGAATTCTTCCAATTTTTCCTGATTGAAATAAGATTTTCCACCACCACCTGCTTTACTTCTATCCTCCCTTTCATTGTACGTTTTTTCAAGAATAGTTTTATCCCTCTTTTTGAATTTTCCGCGGATATCAGAATCAGACGATTTACCTTTTCCCAATTTCTTTTTCAAAGCCATTTGTTTGTTCCTCCTGTTAGTAATCCTCTGTTGTTTTTAATGGGTGCTTTTTCTTTGTTACAAATTGGTGATTATCAACATAGTAACTATTAACCCACATATCATAAAGCAGTTTTATCATTCTTCCCCTTTCTTGAATATTGTTTAATGTAATAGAAAACTCATCTTCTTTTGCTTTTGCAAAACAATAAGCTGAAAATGCCCGTTTATATGTATCTTGATTCTTTACCTCCTTTGTGATTACGGTATCACTTGTTTTATCCAAACCGTACAATTTTGGATTTTTTCTCATTTCTTTTGATAATTCTGATTCAATGATTTCTAACCTATTTTTTGCCCTTAATGCTGCCTCTCTTGCTTTTGGCAGAATTTTGGATATTTTGTTAAATAATTCAATTTGTTTAACAGCAGCATCATCCAGTTTGAATTTATCTATTTGCAGATTATTAATAATGAATTCTAAATCACTTTCTGATTTATTACTCCTTTCTTCCTCTGAATTTTCTTTTGATTTCAAGGATAGTTTTTTCATTTTGTTTCCTTTGTCATGTACTTAATAAGGAAACGAGCAGAAATATAAGGCCAAATGAAAGGAGTTGTAATAACTGACAAAACAAAGAAAACAATTGTTACAAAAATACTTTGTTTTTGTTGTTTAAATTTCTGAATACAGAAATGAATAAGATATACCCAAAAACAAATTGTAAAAAACAAATAAACACAGAGAGTATAGTTTTTAAATATTTCAATGTAATCCATATTATCCTTCCTTGGCTTCAAAATAGGCACCGAGCATAAAATCAATCCAATTATTTTCCCAATCATCAGTATGTTCTAAGTTAATTCCCCTTTCATCTGCTATAGAACAAAAGGAATCAAAGTGTTTTAATGTTCTCTCTTGACTAAAACCAAAGTTACAGTCAAGGGCAATTTTCAAAGCATGTTTTTGATTCTTTGTCATTTTCTTTATCCTCCCATTTAAAAAGTGAAACGTCTACGAATGGTTTCCGTGGAATTATCCAACTGTTCTTTGATTTCCCCCAATTGATTATGAATCAATTTAACCAAAGAATTATCATCTCTCAAATCTTTGGGAGAAACACCCCTGACTACCTCTTTCGCTTTCTTAATCAACAATTCTAATTCACTATCTTTAAATACGTTTTTAGATTGGAACTCATTGAAAAATTCAGATACTTTTTCAAGGGATGTTGCCCTAATTCTCCTTTCTTCTCCATCAATCTTTCCCGAAAGAGTATCAGTCAAATGATTTACGATTTCTGCAAACCCTTCCCGCAATGCAATAACAGCTTCCGTCTTAGCCTGTTGCATCAAATCATTAAACCGTTTTGTTTCTTCTTCTTTGATTTCATTGGTGATGGAAGAGGGAACAGTCATTTCAAAGAATCTCCAATAAATACCAAACCTAGATTTAATATTAATTGGATAATCTGCTTCATTGAAAGATTCCTCCCCCAATTCTTCCTTAGCTTCCAAAATGTATTCAGAGTATTGTTGGGAAAATTCTTCTACTCTGACTCCCATTTCATCAGCAATGGTTCTCAGACCACTATTGATTTTTTCAACAGCATTATTGGGAATAAAGTAAATACCTTTGATTGGAAAAGGAAGGGCATAGGAATTAATCATTTTTCTGGATTCAGAAATATAAGATTGAATGTCTTCCAATTTTTTCCTATTAATCAGGTTTTTATTGGCTTTCATCCAACCCTTTTCAAAATCCTTACCATATTTTTTAGCTTTATCTTTGGGAATTCTTTTTACCGCTTGCCAACAATGGGATTCAAACTGAAGAAGGGTTCCAAGGTTAAAGATATTAATCTCATTCGATTTACCCGTTGCGATTTTTGGTCTTTCTTTTCCTCTCAATTTTAGCCTTTTAATTTTACCCGTTTTCTCATTCATTACTTCCTCCTCTCTTTATTTGTTGTTTAGTAGTTTTTAATAGTTCTAAAATTTTAAAATGAACATTCATCAATGAAAAAATTGTGTTTATCTATAAGTTTTTTAATACTTCTTTTACTTACCTTTCCAATAATCTTTTTCTTGGCTTCAGCCATGTTTTTTGCAGAAACATAGATCACAAGAGAATCAAATTCAACGTGGGCTATAAATTTTTTATTCTTCATAAATTGTGCCCTTTCAATCAAGAAGTTCCATTGTAGCCAATGGATTTTTTCTCGTCAATCAAAATGAAATCGCCTATTTATTTTTCTTATTGTTTTCTTAATTTCTTCTTCGTTCTTTGTATCCATAAAATATGTACCAAGCACACCAACAAATTTAAATTCAAGACAAACGTAATTGCTACCTACTTTCTGACTTATCTTTGTATCCTTTATATATCCATAAATTAAACCATATTGTTTGTTTTTAAAACTTAAACAAACTTCATTTTTAATATCATTTGAATCAAAGAATGTTCCACTTGTAACTATATCAATTTCAATTGTTGTTGGTGATTGTCCAATTATTTCTCCAGAATTGCCTAATAATTTTCTAGTCACCACATTGAATTTAAGTGGTTCTACAATACTAAATATTTTGTATTTGGTTTTTACAGTGTTAAATTGAATATCTATAGGTAAAAATTCCCTTTGTGCTGTTTCAATGTCTACTTCTATTTTATATTCATCATATTTTTCTTTTATATCAAATGAATCACTTAAACTCATTATTTCCTCCTTTCTTTAAAAATGAAATCGCCTATTTATTTTTCTATTAGCCAGCATTTCCTTTTTCTTTTCTTCTTCCAATCTCTTTAAAATAAATTCTTTTCTATCAGCCATATATTTTAAAAAATCCCCATTTAAACTTTTACCAATAAATTCAATAAAAACCTCAGTATTATCAATAGATAATACTTTTAGCAACCCCTCATAACTATACTGTCTATTGTAATTATTGTTTGTATAATTATAAACCATTCTTTCTATATAATTTGGTGTTTCTTCTTTTTTATTTTCATCCAACACATTAAATGCAAATGTTCCCTTTACATATTTTACATCTTTAAATTCATTTTTATTGTTACAAAATATGGAGAATACTATTTCATCTCTAGAATTTTTTTCTACAGAAGAAAATATTACATTACTTAGTGCCTTTGTTGGTGTATATCTGTCATTATACCCAATCCTCTTTTGTTTAAATATGGCATTGGTTACTTCAATTCCAAGGCTTACTTTTTCTTTCTTTTTAAATTTTCCCCTTACACTTTTTATTTCTTTTTCCCTTATTCTACTTTCAATTTCTTTTAATTTATTTTGTACTTTATTTTCAATGAATTTATTTACATCAGTGAATTTTCTCACATTTACCAAATCAACCGTAATAGTATTTTCAACTATTCCAATAATTGCTTCTACAATATCATCAAAATCATATCCATCAATTTGATTATCATTTTTTCCTTCAAACCAAGTATCAATTCTTTCTTCAATTTCAACTCTTTCATAAGTTGTCAGTCCATCTTTTCTCATAATTAAATCAGCCTCCCTTACTTATTTATTTTCAGGGAGGCAACTCCCCGAATTGTTTTATTTAATCTTGATTGTTGTTCCTACACGTTCTGTTTCATAATACTCAGGCTTCAACTTATCAGAAGCAACTTTACCCAATGCCTTTTCAATTTCTTTTGTTGCGTCTTTACAACTTGTTCCTTTGAATCCAAAAGCCTCTACGCTTGAACTGCCGTCTGGTTTAATTATTACCACAATTTCCTTCATTTTATTTACTCCTTTCTTTTAATTGAATAATTCCTGATTAAAGAATTCAATTTCTGCGTTAATGGCTTCCTGTCTCTTGTTAAACAATCTTGGCAAGCAGCACCCTTTATAATTGCCAATTAGAATTGTAACAATCCAATTTTGCATATCATCAGAAAATTCCACTTCGCTTGCTCTCTGGATTTCTTTATTTCCTTCAAAGTCAGACAAGAAATCATTATACAATGATTCAATTGTACCATCTGGATTTATTTTAAGATTAAGTTCCATATTGTTTTCCCTTCAACTTACACTGATTACCAATTTAACAGAACCATCTTTTTCTTTTCTCTCTGTTGTAGTATATCCAGATAACAGTGCTTGCGTTTTTGCTGCTTCAATTCCATAAGCCTGTTTAAGCAAACCGGCATTTTGACCAACAACCTGATTCAAACCACCTGATTGCCAATAATCATAAAGCAACTCATAATTTTTTGGTTTTGTTTTTGATTTAACAACGCCAATCTCATATTGTGCTTTGCCGGGAAATGAGATTGCATGGTCACATTTCCCCAAATCGTTTACAGTCAATCCTTCAGGCAATGGGGAATCACCCATATATCTCCCCCACCATTTATAACTTGTTTGATTTTCCCTGAATTCCCCACCAAGTCTCTTAACTGCTTTTTTCAAACAATTCAAATCAGTAATTTTTAGGTCAATACGGCTAAAGTGACTCATAATTATACCTCCTTTAATGCTTGTCTGATGTTTTTAACCAGTAGCCTTTCATTCAAAATTTCTTGGGTAACAATTTTACTCATTCTTTGTACTTTAAATTTTTTACAATAAATTGAATTGGGAATACTTTTATGTTCTTCTCCCGTACATTTTTCTTCATTATTCAAAAGACATTCCTGAAACACACAATCAATTAAAGTTTCCATTTATTTTCTCCTTTCCTTTATTCAATAATTTTCCAACCCATTTTTTTGCATAATTTGATAGCTTCTTCCTTCGTTTCTTTTGCATCCATCCAAAATAGAGGGTATTCTGAAACACAAATGGAATATTGCCAAAAACCAACATCACAATTAAAAGCAAGAAAAACTTCTAAATTTTCCTGCAAAGCATATTTAATTCCTTTTTCATAACTAATAGGAGAATCAGCTTTAAATTCCTTTGCCCAATCAGTATTTTCAATCTCTTCCCTTGTCATATTTTCTCCTTTCAATGAAGATTCAGTTTTCTACCGGCAGCAACAGGTTTTGTTTTCAATTGAATTTTCTTTCTGATTGGTTCTCCTTTACTACTGGCAGCACGAAACATTTTAGCTTTCTTCCTGATTTCATCCATTTCTTCTTTTCTGAAACTGGATAGCAAAGGAATATTATTCATTGCCGTATCCAAATCATCGAAATGGGAATCTTTAGCCAATTGTTCAATTTCAGCACCAGTCCATTGTTGTTCAGCCAATTCTTTACAGAAATTGGAATCGGTAGGAAGTTTTGAATGATACCGCCTATTCATAATTTCAATGATAACTTTTACTTCATTTTCATTTGGCGTATCAACGAACCAAATACAATCCCACCTACCAGCACGAAGAAATTCTGGAGGTAATTTTGATAAATCATTTGCAGTAGCAATAACAATTCCTTCTGATTTACGCTCTTGCATCCATGTTAAAAAATAACCCAACATCCCTTGACTTACACCAGAATCAAGATTTTGACCGGACGCACCTGCAAAGGCTTTTTCAATCTCCTTTTTTGTTTTGGAATAATCGTTTCCATTATTCCTCTTATGATTTCTCATAAGTTCGGACTATATCTTCAAATAACAAGCCTTCCTTTTTGGCTTTTCTAACTACCCTTTTGTAGCATAAGACACAAAGGCCCAAAGCATAATGTTTTCTTTCGGTTGTTTCGCAAACTTTGCATAAATCATGGTGTTTGCTCCAAAATCCACTTTTTATTGTTCTTCTTCCTTTTACTAAATCATACTTGTGGATTTTAATGTGACATGTTCTGCATAAAGTTTGCAAATTACTAAGTTTATTGTTTGGTGTTTTATGCTTTCTACCATTACCATCAATATGATGCACAGTTAATTTAGGAATATCTTTTTCCCCACATTTTTGACAAGTATAATTATCTCTTTCTAAAGCTAATTCTCTTTTACCACCAAAATGTAGTTGTTCTCTACGCATTTTGCCATATTCTTTTGGTTGTTTTTTAAGCCATTCACTTTTGTGTTTCTTGCTTTTTTCTTTGTTTTGTGGGTTATTACGATATTTTTCTAAATAACATTTTGTGCATAATCCCTTTGCTTGATGACGGTAACGAATAGAACGGCACCCTTTGCATCTACCACGTTTCTTGGACCACATAATAAAATCTCCCTTGTCCTATTTTGTGCTGAAAACTTATTTTAAGAATATAGGATAGAGAATTTATGAAGTCAAGAAAATAAAGGAATTTTTGTTATTTGTCCCCCATTTCGGATTCACTTGAATCCTACTCCCTTACGGGATAGTCTCTGAACCTTCACCATTTTAAAGGCACTTGGCTGCTGATTGCCCAATCCAATTGATTTTCAAACATTCACGCTTGCCGTTTCCAGCTACGTTGTAGTTCAATTGGCTCTAAGGGGTTTCCAGCAATTAAGGGGATTTATACTGAACAAGATTAGATTTGTTTATCCAGTATTACAATACATCTTCCAAAAGCGTCAATTGTTTTGCAGGCATGTCTTACATTTTTTTCTGTTTCACCAACGATTCCACCTTTTAAAGAACCTACGTCAAGAATTATTCCTGGCCAATCAAAAATAGAAATAATTGCCTTTGCGGCCATCGTTTTACCTGTTCCGGGAAAACCGGCCATCACCATTGATTTTATTTTTGGTTTTATACTTCCCTCAATAAACGCTTCTTTTCTTTTAAAAATATACTCTTTTAATTTATCTAACCCTCCTAAATTTTCTATTGGTTCTGGGTTTATAAAATCCATAAATCCAGTTTGTCTTATTACTTGCCTTTTTCTTTCTAAGACTGTTTTTGTATCCAATTTTTTATGTTCAATGAGCGACAGGGCTAAAATGCTTTCAACCTCTTCATGACTTAATCCTAGACAAGCGGAAATCAATTCTTCAGATACATGGAAATCGAATTCCTTTTTATTCTTATCATAATCTTTGGATTGTTTAAAATCTTCTTCCGCTGTGGTGGAAATAATTTCTGCAATCTTCCTGATTTCTTCTTTATTGGGAAGATTGAACTCAATTACAGGAATCAGTTCTTTTAAAATAACGGGAATCTTGGATGAGGAATTTCCTACCATTACCAAACAAACCTGATTGGATTTATATGTTTCATAATTATTCAGGAATGTTTGCATAATAATGGGGTTTTCCAGAAACAAATCAAAGTTTTCCAGAATGATTGCCTTTTGTTGTAATTCAGTTGCCTTGTTAAGAATTTCAACTTGATTGGCTTCTTCCTTTTGTTTATTAACTTCCAATCCTGTTACAAAGTCCCATTCCAATTTCTCAAATGGCAAATCAACTGAAATGGATTTAACACAGCGTTTAATTTCAATTGCCTCACAAAAAACAGAAGCATAACCAGCCCTAAGATAGTTTGTAATTTGCATTTTCTATTCTCCTTTCTTTATTTAGTTGTGTCAATCCACAAAAGAAAAATTACCTCCAAAATTAACAAAACACAAAGAATCATATTCATCCTTTCTTTAGTCAGTTTCATGGATTAGTTTATATCCTAGATTACCACAACAAAAACCACAAAGAATTAGAATATTATTTCCTAATTTAATACTCCACAATTGTTCTGCCTCATTTCCATTATTGCAAAGTAAACAAACATCACTTTTATTGTTTACTTTTTTTATTATAATATTTTTTTTCATATTCATCCTTTCAAATAAGATTTAAAACTCTTCAATTCCCCTGATTCAATGCCATTATACAAAATGAATTTATCCAATTTTCTTTTTAATTCTGCATCTTTATTTATTGCTTCCATTTCATTTTCCAATACCTTGATAAATCTTTCATCATTTGTTTTCAAGGAATGATAAATATTATGCCATACAATTTCTTCTGACATTTTAAAACTGAAATCAGCACCAACTATAGTCATATAACAAAGTTGCCTTGCCGTTGAAATTGGTATTTGAAAATAATCTGAAATACATTCATAAATCAAATGCCTTGTTTTATGATTCATATTTTTTCTCCTTCCTTTTCATTTTTTCCAATTTAACTTTTGTTTGTGAATCCAATATTTTTCCATCATCATAAAGTTTATCCATTATTTTTTGTATTTCTTGATGTTCCTTTTCATAATCCTTTATCCGTTTATAAAGTTCTTCATTGATTTCAACAACAGATGTTAAATAATCAGGTTCATCTTCCAAGTAATTTTCATATTCACCTGAATAAATATAAACTCTTTTTTTCATTTGTTTTCTCCTTTCCGTTAAATGTTTGGTAAATATACATCTTGAATTACTAATCTGTCAAGTACCAAAAAATTATTTATTTCCTGATAGTTTATACTGACAAGCAGCATAAAATCCTGACATAAACAACATAAATTCTTTTTCATTTTCTGTTGCCTTATCCAAATGTTGTTTATTTAATCTCATGTACATTTGAAATTTTCCTTTACCAACAGCATAATCATCAAAATTTGTTTGAAAATCTTTTGTTGTTCCTTTTAATTTAATTCTTTTCATATACTATTCCCCTTTATCCCTTTTACATTTGGCATAATAGCCAGCAAGGAACAGATACATTTCTTTTCCTTCATCCTTCATTTTATCAATATGAACCCTATTCATTTTTATAAATCTGTCAAAACATTTTACCCCTTCTGAATATGTTTTATTTTTTTCCTTCAGTTTAATTCTTTTCATATTATCTCCATTTCCTTTTTCCACGTTTCATTTTGTAATTGAATTTCTCAAAATGTTTTTCTTTTGTTTCTTTAATTTTTGGCAATTCAATAAGTGTTTTTGCTGTTAATTCTGCAATTGCTAAATTAAAGTTTTTGGCTGCTTCTTCAGCCTCTTTATGTGCTTTCCCCATTGCTTCTGACAACAACTCAATTTTAAATTTTAATTCTCCAAACGTTGCTGATGTTGATTTACATTTTAGTAAACCTGTGGGCATTTTTGAAATCTTGTCCACAATAAGAATTCTTTTTCCACCCTTATAAATTTCAGACATATTAATTCCTTTCTCAAATATAGGAAAAAGACCAATTTTCTAGTTTATACAGATTACCTTCCTTGTCCTTTTTCCCTGCCAGAATCTTTGCAATTAAATCAACATCCATTCCTATATCAGTTGTAAATCCATGCAGGAATTTTTCTCTAAATACTTCTTCTGATTTAATATGTTTTGCTTCAAACCATTTATTTTCCAATTTCAAATTGTACCAGCTATCATCAGACAACTCGAATTCAGCTTCTAGGTTAATTTTTTTAAGCCAATCAAATGATTTGTGAGTCATTTCATATTCAATTAAATCCATAACCTGTTCTGCTTCTCTTCTCACAATATTAAAAAATCCAGAGTCATGAATCTGACCAACCAATTTAGATTGTAAATCCAATTGTTCCATTTTCTTTTCAATTTCAATCAATGAATGAAGGAGTAAATGAAAACTTGTTGACTGTATTGGAAAATTAATTATTTCATTACGCTTCATTGGGTATCTTCTTCTAAACCCAAATTTGTTCTCTACATAGCCAACGTCATAATATTTTTTTACTACCCATTCTTGCCATGCTTTTACATCTTTATATCGGTCATAAAAAACATTTTGACATTCCTGAATATGTTGTTCCGAATACTCTTTAAAAAAATCATTCCATGAGGATTTAAACCCCTTTGATTGTCTTGCTTTTTCAAATGCTTTTCTTACAAATTCAACGTAGAATTCACTTTTACGCATTTCCTCCGCAATTGAAGTATTGCCAGCACCAAAGAGATTGGCAAAGGTAAAGTTATTCTTTGCAAGGAATCTTTCTTCAGTGTGTATCTTTTTTATTTCCTCAATTGCTTTATTGATTCCGAATAAAACGCCAGCCCAATGTGAGTGTTGGTCGAATCCATTATTTAAATCAGTAATCAATTGTTCATCGTCTGCTTCAGCGGCGGCAACTTTAACTTCAGCACCAACATAGTCAACTTCACCAATGAATCCATTTTGAATTGTAAATTCTATTTCTCCAGCTTTTATCTTTTCAATTAATAATTTTCTGGTGAATATTTTACGAATCGTTTGCCACTCAATACCGGGAATAATTTCACCGTGTTTTGGCAAATTCTGAAAATTTGGGTTTGATGAAGAACTCCGATAAGTTTTTGTTGTGTTAAGCCAAAAATCAGGATGAATCATTCCTTCCAATTCATCCTTATATCTTCTAAATCCCCTTGCATAAGTATTTCTTGCTTTTTTCAATTTACGTATATTCAACAGTAATTTGCAGAATTCAACTTCATCTTTCTCTGCATGATGAATTAATATTTCTTCTGCTACCGAATAATTACCTTTATCATTCTTTGCCCTTGGTGGTTTCAATTCTAGGAATTCATATAAAAACTCCTGAAGCTGCATATTACTTTGGGTATTGAATAACATATCCATTTTATTCTATACTCCATGAATTGCTTCACTAATTTTATTAACCTGTTTACCATAATTCTTTGCAAAATTTTTATTCTTTTCTTTTTCTCTTTGTTCCCTCAATTTCTCTCTACTCATAAGCAATGCTTTCAAGGCATTCCATTTATAAAATCCATATTCATTCCAAGAAATATGTTCTAACAATTGACCACGTTTAAATTGTTTTGTATTATTGGGGAGATTTTTATTTATTTCTTTTACCATTACATCTGCTCTTGCATAAACATCTTCAATTTTCAAATCAATTGGAACTTTATGATTTTTCAATAATTCTTCAATTTTTGCCAAACCCAAATGGGTATATCTGTCATTATATCCTTTTACATATTTGCTCTTGTTCATTTCTTTTCTCCCTAAAATATCTAATTGATTGCAAATTATCCAGTGTGTGAAATAAATCACAAAAAACCAAATCATAACGTATTCCAAGACATTTAATAGAATCACATAAATTAGAATAAAAATTTATTGCTTTATTTAATTCTTCATCTGTAAAACCTTCACCAATAATAATTTTTTCAGTAATATCTTTACTAATTATCATTTCTCTTCTCCTTTAATTTTGCATCCATTCTATTAAGAGCTTCATTTAATTCTTTATAGGGTGTGCTTTCTTTTTTGTCATTGTTTTCCTTTTCTACAAAATACCAATTTCCTTTATGCCTGTGAGGTACATTATATTTTGCATACCAACGCCATTCTCTATTGCAAAAAACCCAACCAATACAGTAACCAAAAACAAAGATGGTAAAAACGATAACCAATATATTCATAATTAATATCATTTCTCTTCTCCTTCCGTAAAATCAAATTTTCTATTAATCAACCGAATCTTTTTAGGTTTAGAAAAACATAAATCTTCCAATTGCTTATCATTCTTTTTCTTCTTTGTCTTTGAACTTTTTGATTCCAAATGCTTGTTATATTCTTGAATTTCCGGTATCTCCATTATTTTCTTTTCTATTCTTTCAATTTCTTTTTCCAAGAACAATTCAAAATCTTTTAATTCCTGTTCACCAATATTAACTCCTCTTTGACTCATTCTGGCAAACAACCAATGACCTTCATTCAAGAATTCGTAATTCTCTCTGGCTTTAGGATAGGAATCCAACAAATCTTTTTCAAATAAAACCCACTGATTAAATGCTGTAATAACGTCAAGGCCGTTGTATTGAATCATATCTTGTTTTGGTGCTTCTCTGATTTTATTTACTTTCTGAAACGTATATGCTTTTGCTTCATCCAATTCAATGATTTCTTCCATCTCATCTTCTGAATCATCCGATTCAATTTCCTTGGCTTTCTTATCCGTTATCAAATATTTCTTTATGGTTTCATTATAAGGAGGAATTCCAAACCGTATTAAATTCTGGAAATCCAATGAAGTACATCCTTCTCTTTCATCAATTACGTGTTGCGCCAGCATGGTACAAAATGAATTCTTTATTTCTTTTATTCCATAAACAAACCTAGAACATAAATCTTCAAACTTGCTGTTCTGAACTACTTTCAATACTTTCTGATTAACCAGAATCCTTTGCATTTGACGTTTGAACCAAATCTTTACGAATGGATTATCTTTCCAAAAATCTTCATGGAAAACCCAAGCATTTGTTTTATTTCCAAAGGCAGCATAAACAATTTCAAAATGATTATCATAAGGAAACAAATTAGTGGTTTCATAGTCAAGGCAAATGGCTTTAGATTTATTCCAAAGTCTGAATAATTCCTTGGCTTCATGGAAATCAGTTACTTCTTTTATTTCAATATTCTCAAGAATTTTTCTTTCTTTCAGAACTTTGTTGACCTCCGTTCTTTTATGAAATTTCTTATCCCATAATTCAAATATTCTTTGTAAGTCCCATTTATAAGCATGTTCGTAATAATAACTTAGTTCTTCCTCTTCTTTTCTGGTGTTATACATTTCATAATTATAAGGGTCGTAAACAGGAAAAACCAGACAGTTGTATTGGTAATTAGGAATGATTCTGTTTCTTAATTTTGAAATGGCATATTTGTTTTTCAACCCAAAAATATATTTAAAAGCCAATTCACCACAACAGATAATCAATTTAGGACGTAATTCTTTAAGACGTGCATCTAAAATACTTTGACAGCATTTAAAATGTGTATCAGAAGTTTTCTTTTTGGTAGGGTTATAGCAGGAAACAGCATGAAGCATTGCGGCTTGTTTTGATAAATTAATTCTGAATTTTGCGGCTGTACTTCTCAATATTTTTGAACGGGAATCAGCAAAAGGAAATCCCTTTTCATCATCATGTTTTGATGCTTTGTTTCCTAAAATAATTAATCCTTCGTATTGTTCTCCAACATACATTTGCATTTCTGGGGATTGAATTTTATTATTCTTTAAAGTGCATTTGTTGCAATCAAAATTAGTTTTTGATTTTCTTTCTATGGAGGGAAATTCAAAATAGAAAGACATAATCTTATTCCTTTAATTGTGACAAATAAATCCAATCAGAACAAATGACTTCATCATCGAATTTAATTTTTATTTCAAAACCATTACTTTCATAGCAAATGTTTTTGTATTTAACTCAATTGATAGATGTTCTTGCAATACTTCTTTTAACTCATTTAATGCTTTCCATTTCATTTATTTTCTCCTTTCTTTTTATACAATTCAGCCTTAAATAAATTATCTTCGTAATAACAATTCATTCTTGCTGTTTCATTTAGCACCATAAATAAATCAATAAATCTGTAGATAGTTTCTTCTTTTAGAAATATTTCCTGTATTTCAATTTTTCTATTTTCCTTCAAAACTTTTGTTACAAGACAATATTCATTTTTATTTGTTTCTGGGTTTATACTTTTATACAATAGGATTCTTTTATTCTTTTCTCTAAAGCCTTTTCCAATTGATTCTCTTTCCATTCATTTTATCCTTTCTTTTTAATTATTCCAATTGTCTAAAATAAATACTGTTATTACAATAGTAAGAATAGCTGATGATGCAATTGGAAAAAATACCAAGCCATTTTTCAAATTACCTTCACCAAACACAAAGAAAACCCAAAAAGAACTTGAAAAAAGCAATCCAAAAATAAAGGCACAAAGAGTTTTACCCATTTTATTTTCTCCTTTCTTTTTAATTGGTGGGGTAGGTCGGAATCGAACCGACGGTGTGAACTTATCAGTAACGGTTTTTAAGACCGTTGCGTTTCAACCAGCTTCGCCACTACCCCACAAGAATAATAAAAATGGGATTGCCTTTCATTGTCCATTAACCCACTCAAAAGGAGGAATCCTTTTAACCAATAAAAGAAGGGCAACCCCATTTATTCAGAAATCAATTATGCTTCTTCTATTTCTTCTGAAAACAACCCAATTAAAACATTATCCCCATCATGGTTTTCCAACCATTTAACTGCCTCATATTTTGTCATTACAGTAATTCCATCCCCACCAGTTTGACCATTGTTTCCTACTGGTCTTGAATATTTACTCATTGCACCACCCTCACCATACAAAAAGTAATTGCCTTTCTTTGTTTTATAAAGTGTTTCTTCACAGTAACCAAAATCATTTCTGTAATAATGATTAGACCAATTATGAACTTCCTCTGCCGTTTCAGTATTATAAACTTTACCATCAATAACCTTTTTCATTTTGTTTTCTCCTTTCATTTATTATTTATTTTAGATGTGGGGGATTAGGTTATATTGACAAAAATTATATAACCTAATCCCCCTTTAACCAACTAATCTTCAAGAGATTCAACAATGGCAATCAAAGATTTAACAAACTTTGCTACAAAGAGTTTTTTCTTTCCTCTTTCAGCGAGAATAGGTTCACACGCTGCAACGATATCTTTTTCTTTGGCACCATCATTTACCATTTGTTCAACCAAAGCGAAAACAGATTGTTTTTCTCCTTTTTCTTCTGCAACCTCTTCTACTTTTTCTTTTTTGTCTTTCCCTTTCAATCCGCGTTTCCCCGGTTTTTCTTTGGGAAGTTTTTCAACAATCTTTTCAGCCATTTTCTTAGCAGACCTTTTCATCAAAGGTTTCAATTCAATTTCCAATTGCTCACACATTGCAACCAGAGTTTCCTTATCATCTGCTTCAACTGCATCATTTACGGATTCAGCGGTGATTTCCAATTCCGTTTCAGTTTCTTCTTCCTCTTCTTTTTCTTCTACTTCAGCGCCCAATTTTTCAAGCATTTCTGCCTGAACTTCTTCCAATTCACGATAAGGGGATTTGCCCCGACCAGAACGGAAAGCAATACCTTTAAACAATTCGGGATAATCTTCTTTTACCGAATCAGCTACTTCTTTCAGGTCTTCAGTAGAATCAGCTTCATTGATTGCAGTAACCAATTCTTCCTTGGCTTCGTCATCCAATTCAACTTCTTCCACTTCTTCTTTTTCTTTGGCAGGACGGCCACGTTTCTTTTCTTCTTTAATGGGTTCTTCCTTTTTGCCTTTTTCTTTTACTTCAGGTTTTTCTTCTTCCACTTCAGGTTCATAATCTTCAATTGCTTTAAGCATTGCTTTTTTCAGTTTCTTAACCAATTTGGTATCAGTATCCACCTCAGCAAAAATTTCTTCAAAATCTTCATCTTGGGCAATCTCTACCAATTCATCAATTTCCGTACATTCTTCAATTGCTCCAATCAATTCAGAGAAATCATTTTCTTCTTCCTCTTCCTTCTCTACTTCTTTTTCCTTCTTGCCTTTGCCCTTGGGTTTCTCTTCATCAATTGCGTCAGCCTCATCAAACATTTCTTCCGGCAATTCATCATACCAAGCAATGAAATCATCAGAATAAGTGGTATCAGCATCCAAATTCTTCACAATTTCAAGAATCAATTCATCTTCTTCCATTCCTTTAATTGCTTTAGCAGTAAGACCAACTTCTTCAGCGAATTTCTTCAATTGTTTCATTTCCATGATTAGCTCCTTTGTGTTGATTTTGTAAGAGATGAATAGTTTATTTGCCAATTGAATTTCTTCCTTGGTAGCTATGGCAATTTTACTACCAAGCACGAGACTTACCAATTCATAATACTGAACTGCTTTTACTTGTCGCATTACCTCCTTTCTGAGATATTTGTGCAACATCCCATGCAATAAACCTTTTTCCTTGTTGGTCATGCCGAATTCAAGCATACCTGTATTTATCCATTTAAATCGTCTGAAACGATAAAGCAGATTATACAAATATACTTTCCAAATTGGCAATCTAACTTTCGGTTTCATTATTTTGTTTGTTCAAAAATTCTTTGACCCCTTTTGCCAGATTGCAAGTATCACATTGTTCACCACCACAAAGTTCCTCCCTATCAAAATTTTCTGCTTCATACCATTTAATAGCCAAACCAAGCACAACTATAGCTGAATCAAGCAATTCTATGGAAGCATTTTTAAAATCAATTTTATTATGGTTACTCATTTCCTTTTCCCCTTTCATTTAATTGGTCTTCTAAGATTGAAACGCCTTGGTTTCTGAAATGGTCTAGGGTGGAATCCCTCAATTCCAACATGGGGATATTTGGTTGCTTCCGTTCTTGCGGATATTTCCTCTACTTTCTTTTTACCAATAAACTTAATACAAACATCTTTCCACGAAATATTAGTTCTGGTAAAAATCCATTTCCAACACCAATTAAATGTTTTACCTGAATCAATTTGTTTTAAAATCAGTTTCTCCTTTCTGTCAATTGATTCATTGACTTCCTTGAGTTCTTCTTCCAATTGTTTTTTCCGATTAAATAATTCCAGCATTTGTTTGTGTTCTGAATTGAGTTTGGGATATTGCTCTTTTGGAATGGGATGAATTATTCCTTCTGGATAGGGATTGAATTTTTTCTTTTCATCCATTTAATTCTCCTTTCTTTTATTTGTTTTTCAAAATCAATTCACCCTCAATTTTTTTAAAATATTTTTCTGACCATGTTTTTCTATAATCACCAATTGAATAACTTTCAGAATAACTTTCATCATCCTCTGGTATACTCATATCAATTTCACAAAAGTCTTCATCAATGGCAATTACAAACCCCTCACGTGGTTTTGTAAAAAGAACATAAATAAACTCCTTTACACCAATATAAGGATAATTATTTTTCTCAGCTTTCTTTGATGGATAATTAACTTTGATTTCAATCATTTTGAATTCTCCTTTTGAGTTTGAAAACTTGGAGTCGAATGACTTGTAGGAAGTTAAAAGTCTATCGGAAAAATATAATTCTGTCAAGTGGTTTTAAACTGTTGAAATTGTTACTGTTTTTAAAATACATGAAAATAAAAGAATTGATTTAAGTATTTATCTGGTAATTATCTCATGGGCAAATTTCTTTTGTTTACTCTTTCTACAAAATCCAATCTTGTTTTCAAGTTATTTATTTCCTCTTCTTGAAGTAACAAAACATCAGCAAATTCTTTTAAAATCAAATCTGCTGGTCTAATAAAATTATAATCCATTTCTTTCAATAAGTTTATTGTGTCTTCTGCATCTTTCTTTTGTTGTTCATTCATTTTATTTATTCCCCTTTCCACATTGTTTAATATATAAACCCGTTATTCTGCTACCCGAAGAACCACAACGGTAAATGACTTCCAAAGTAAGTGATTGTAACGGATACATTTCAGCAAAACAAAATGGACAAGAATCATTTACCATTCTCAATTGATTATCATTTATTCTTTTCATTCTTCTCCTTTCAATTATTGTTTAAAAAATGGAAGTTTACAAGTTACACAAGTATATTCATTCTTATCTTTTGTTTTAATAAACATAACTTTCTTTCTACATGAAGGGCAATAACCTACAGTCGATATTTCTTTTTTCATTTGTTTATTTCCTCTTCAATGAATTCATTCATTTTTTCAATTACATAATTTTCAGGGAAACCCAATGCTTCCAGAAAATGAATTAGATAAATTGTTTCATCCCATAAAGCATTTTTGATTGTTTGTTTTGTTGCTCTATTATCCAAAAATGTTCCTTTGGATTCGTAACGTCTTCCAATGTTGTCAATTGAACAAGTAACCACAATTTGGATTTTAATTTCCTTTCCTAAATGTTCAATTATTCTGTTAATAGAATGTATTTTCTTTTTTAAATAATCCATATAATTTTCCCTTCAATCAATTGTTCGTTCAGCAATCATTTTGAATTCGTCTTTACTGTATTGATTCAATGTAATTGGTCTAGCCCCCGTTCTAATAATTCTGTATCCCTGATTCTCATATTGCCTTTTGGCTTTTTCAAAATTGTGATTCTCTCCAATTACAATGACTCTTTCAATTTCCTTTTTAATAACCAGCAATTCTTTCATTTTATTTCTCCTTTCTTTTATTTAAAAATGAATAGACTCAAAAGTAATCTCAATTTTGCCTTTTATATCTTTTGCATGGTTTATTGCTTCCATAAATATTTTTTGTGTATTAACTGTAAATATGTTTCTTTTTGTTTTTTTTTGGTGTGAATTCAAAAATTTCATCAATGTTACCATATTTGCTTATTACATTTATTCTTATTTTATCCATTTGATTTATCCTTTCTTTTATAAAAATGGATTCAATTAATCTGTTATGATTTCACTCGTTTTACCATAGTATCTTTTACTTCCTTTTTACAACTAGGACAAATGGAATGTTCTGCATGATTTACTGATTTAATCCATTTACTGAATTCAGAATCCTTGTGACATTCAGGACAACGAAACATCATTATATTTGTTTCCTTTTTAACTTCTTTATGATGAAGATTAAGTTTAGTCATTTATTTTCTCCTTTCTGTTCTTCCCACCAATAAACGTTTTCAGCTACCAAAACATTAAAAATAATACTTCTTACAACACTTATTTCTTGATTAATTATTGCAGACATTTCTTGACTTCTAGTAAAAAGTAAATTGTCAAGGATACCTTTAGCATCAATTAGTCTCTCTGTTGAATCCTTTCTCATTGTTTTTCTCCTTTCTGTTTAACATCAATAATTGTGAAATTGCCTTTCTTATCTGCTGCCATTAATTGATGATAAACTTTAAATCTGGCAGATAATGAATTCTCTGCTTTCACAATTCTGTTTTGTTTCTTACCTTTGACAATTGTTGTTACAATAAAATTAAACTCTTCATTATCCATTATTTAATTCTCCTTTCTTTATTAAGTTAATGACCTAATTTCTGCTATATTAAAACATTTGTTACATTTAGTTCTTTCATCCTTTGGAATTACTTTAGCATAATTATTGCCCATCATTGGCATTCCACAAAGAGTTGTTGATTGACCACCAATTGATAAATGATATTGTCCCAATCTCTTTACCCAATCATAATATTTATCTTTCATTTTAATTCTCCTTTCTTGTTATAAATTAATACAATTTTCCATCTTCGGTAAATTCATATTCATTTGCCTCAATTGTTTCAATGATTACTTTTTCACTTGACAAATACTCATACTCCTTTTCCAAATCTCTATACAATTCTTTTGCATAATCCCTCAATGTTTCAGTAATCCATTCTTCAAATTCAGTAAATTCAGATTGAGTAATTGAATCAGACAAATGATATTCAATTACCGAAATATCCATGCACATTTCATGGTAATAATGTCCCCTATGTTTTGTAGTAATTGACAAATCATCTGCATTATTCAAAAACTTTCTGAATTTATTCCCCATTTTATGTGTTTTTATAAAAAATTCTAAATCTTCCATTTATCCTTCAAAACAGGCACCATCCCCTTGTGACCAGAAACCAGAAAAATAAGTATTACTTACAACAAATCCAATTGCATTCATTTTCTCTTTGAAATCATCAGTAATAAACTGATCCCAATCGTAACTTGTATTTAAATCATGCAGATTTTCAATTGCCTTTTGTTTTGCTTCATCACTCAACTCATTAAACTTATAAACCTTTACTTCTTCAATAAACGTTCTCATTTTAATTCCCCTTTCATTTGTTAATTTGTTTAATCAAGACCACAATAATGACTTACAACATCAATTAAATGAAGCAAATCATATTCACTAGGATTATCCATTTCAATTGGACAGTTTTTCAAATCAGCAAAAGAATCAATTGCGTCTTTATAAGTACAATAAACTTCAAAAGCATCGTTAAAAGAATAATAAGTATCATACAAATATAAATCTTCTTTTTTATATCCAATTAATGGTTTTCCATTTTCCCAATTATACGGATTTGAGATTGTAACATGCACAGGAAAATCTTTATCTAATATACCATTTTTAAATAATTTGTTTTTTGCAAATTCAATTACTGTGTATCCTTCATTTCGACATTCAACAATGCTTCCATCAGTTCCAATTTTCATTTTAATTCTCCTTTCAATTGTTAAAATTTGGATTTGAATTGCTTGTTAGCGTACTACAGAATAATCTCCCTTTGCAAGTCTTTCAAATACTAAATCAATTGCCTGAATTGGAACAGGTAACAATTCCTTGGCTTTTTCTTTTAATCGAACTATTTCCAACATGGATAGTTTATTGGAATCACACACAATTACGACAGAAGCGATTTTCTTTTTATAAAGCAGTTCACGGTTGTATTCTGCAAAACATTCAATTGGAAACGGTCTGAAACCTTTCAATGGGGATAATTTAAACCTGATTCTTTTACCTATCAATTCAGCAATTACAGACGTATATCCATATCTTGTTTTGAATTTAAAAGAAACCATGTTTAAATCCCCTTTCTTTATTGTTTAATAACAAAACCAAAATGCAATAACAAAAGAATAATTCCAAAAATTGCCATAATCAAGTGAAATACTTTTAGAAAGAGATTCACAAATGTTTTCTTTTCCCAAAGCAAACCAAAAACAAAAAAGTAAGGTACGGAAAGAAACAAGAATAATTCATTCATTTTTTATTTCTCCTTCCCTTTATTTAATATATTAGAGCAGGTTTCGTGAAATAAAAATCTACCCCCAACAAACACAACCATTTGTTTATTTATTGTGTATATGTGTTTTCCAATAAATTTTTTGGAGTATATCTTTTTCTTGCTGATTATAAATCATTGTTTATTTCTCCTTTCCTTTAATTCCAAAGATACCAATTGAATTTCCATTTGAATCAAATATTTTACCTGATTTATCCCCCTTTTCAACCCTATCAGCCAATTCCCTTAGAATTTTAGCTGATTCCTTTTCCTTGTTACTGTCACCAATAAATGAATCGTTATCCCTTTCAAAAAAAACGTAAAACATTTTAATTCTCCTTTATTGTTATGCGCCAATTATAATTCCATTTCCACAATGGGGACAATAAATCAACAAAGAAATATTAGCAATTATAGTAGATTCTTTTAAGCATTCACCACAATATAAATCAATTGAATCAGCTCTATTTGTCCTTGATTTAACAGTATTTTTTTCAAGACGCCTACAAGAATCATCTCTCATTTTAAATCTCCTTTCTTGTTATTGAATTAATTATAACGATAAGTGTAATCCGAATATGATTTCATTTTATTTGCCAATACCATTTCACCTGTTCTGTAATGATATTCAATTCTAAATTTCATATTACAATTCAAATGATTAATTGTTCTGATTCCATTTTCTTCTGTTATTAAAGCAAGAGTATATCTATCATTATCCATTACTCTTGCTTTCTGAATATAATCCAAAGAATAAAAAACATTATAATCCATGTAACTTGTTCTAAAATAATGTCCTTTCAATTTCTGAAATGAATGCTTTCCATGTTCTACCAATTCTTGCGTCAATTCAATATTCCGTTCAAGTAACCATCTATTCAATTCATCCTTTGTTCTAAACGCTGTATGAGCCATACTATCACTTTGAACTATAAACCAATAATCACAGGTTTGTTTATTCTGTTCAGAAGTCAATTGACAAAGGGTTAAATTATTAAATTCCTGTTTATACATTTTGATTCTCCTTTCATCTGTTAAATTATTGATTCAATTATTCTGTTACGCTAACAATAAATCCAGTATTATGACACAAGGCGCATTCAATTGTTTTAAACTCATTATCCCATCTACCATTACCATGACAATCACACAATTCATTTCCATTTCTGTATTTTTCAATTACATTAGCAAAGCATTCTTTCAAATCATCAATTTGGATAAACCAATTGCCACCGGATTCAACTTCCCCATAGGTATTGGTTTTATCGCAGCAATAACGATAAATTTCCCAAAGGGTTTCATTATCCAATTCATCAGCAAATTCCTGCAATGTTTGTTTATCAATATCATAATATTTTATTGAATAATGATTATTGCAATTGGGGCAACCATAAATACCATCTTCTTTCAATTCATTTACTTTTCCTTCCCAATTGCAGTTTAAACATTTACATTCCTGATTATCCATTTCCTCTTCTGTATGTTCCTCTGATAATGTTTTAATCAGATCAGATTTAACATCATTTTCCCATGCTTCATTTTCCATTTCCATTTCAATTTCAGAAACCAATTCATCATCCAATGCAGGATAATTATCCAATGAAGCCAATTCCATTTCTTTCCAAACGTCTTCCCTTATCCACAATTGAATTGAACCATAGCCACCATATGTCTCAACCATTTTCTTTTTCGTTTCAATTGGAGACCAAATATGACCCCTTTCAATTGTATATTCCTTGGATAGATATTCCCAGTCATTCATTGAATGGGAATCAATTGAGGATTTCCTAACTTTACTTTTTAAATATCTAACATTCGCCCTTTCAATGGCACAGGAATTGTCATAATCCCCAAAGGAAAGATAATCACAAGAAATGTATTTAATCCCATTAGCCAATTTCTTTACTTGTTTGTTCATTTTAATTCTCCCTTCATTTGTTATTGGTTATTTGGGAATTGAATTAATATCAATCATGGCAATCCAACGGCTACCTATGATTTGATTGTATTTTGCAATTAACATGGCTGTATTATTCTCATAACAAATGATTTCAAAATAAATGGAATCATAATCAATTGCCAACATATTTTCTTTTACAAAATCAATCAATTTATCAGTTGGCATTACTTCAAATACTTCAAAAGAATATTGACATTTTCTATTCATAATTTGAAGGTAAGAACTTATTTGAGACAATTGGAATGGAATTGGTTTATACAAGTTGGGTTGTTTAAATGGGATTGGATTGGATAAGAAATCAGAAAACAAATGGATTCCTTTAAGATGTACGTTTTCCTCTTGATAACTTTTCATTTTAAATCTCCTTTCTTTAAAATAGATTCAATTCATTTGTTAGGCATATCAGGAATATTTATCTCCAATTCTTTCATTCTGTTTTCCGCCTCAATAGTCAATGGAAACAATTCACCAAATGATTTATATCTGTCATAGGAATAAACAAAATGATAAATAGTCAAATCAGTTCCCCTAATCAATTCAGCAAACAACATTTCAGGAATTGCATTATCAAAATTCTTCAATCCATAATGCTTTGCCAATTCACTTTTATTAATAGCCAAATCAATACATTCTGCAATAGTCAATCTTCCCTCTTTACATAATGGGCATTCACTAGCCAAATGTATTATATCCAATACTTTTTCAGTCAAATAGGAATTACCATACAAATCATATTTAATTGGTACTTTCAATTCGTCCGGCCTTGTTTTCCACAATTTAACTTTTCCCGATACTCTCCAATTTTGACATTTGCCATTAAAGTAATGGATAATTTCCCCATGCTGCAATTGTTTTGCTCTTTCCAATTCAATCATTTTAAATCTCCTTTCATTTGGTTAATTGTTTAAATACTTTCCATCTCCATTATTTTCTTAACAATTGAAATATAACCCATATATTCTTTATGATGTTCATTTCCCTTATATACTTCATTTACTCTTTTTTCAAATTCAATTAAATTTCCTTTAAAACAACCACAAACAACTTGAATATTATCATTTAACCAATAAGTGGTAGTTTGTGCTTTTCTGCTACCAATTTTATTACCAATATATCTATTAGGGTTATTTTCAAAATTACTGCAATTACTGCAATTACTGCAATTACTGCAATTACTGCAATTACTGCAATTACTGCAATTACTGCAATCACTGCAATCACTGCAATCACTGCAATTACTGCAATTACTGCAATTACTGCAATTACTGCAATTACTGCAATTACTGCAATCACTACAATCACTGCAATCACTACAATCACTGCAATTACTGCAATTACTGCAATCACTGCAATCACTACAATCACTGCAATTACTGCAATTACTGCAATTACTGCAATTACTGCAATCACTGCAATCACTACAATCACTGCAATTACTGCAATTACTGCAATCACTGCAATCACTACAATCACTACAATCACTGCAATTACTGCAATCACTACAATCACTGCAATACCTGCAATTAATGCAATACCTGCAATTAATGCAATACCTGCAATCACTGCAATCACTGCAATCAATTAGAGTTTTTGATAATTCAATTGCTAGTTCCTTTGTGTAATAATTACTATCCCATTTATTATTATTATCGTCGATATACCAGCCATTTTCTTTTTTCATTTTAAAATCTCCTTTCATTTGGTTAATTGTTTAAATACTTTAAATCCCCTTCGCCTTTCACTAATAAAGAATTCTTGTTCCAGCTTTCCAAGATATTCAATCAAGGAATTGTACCATTTATCCATTTCATCAAAATAATCCTTTGCTATACTTTCCCCTATATCCTTTCTTGATTTAAATGGAATAACCTTTTCCATTTAATTCTCCTTTCTATTATCTTTTTCTCTATTCAAATCATATTTAATATACTTATTATTATCCATTGTCAAACAATTAGCACACTGCAATCCATTTGACGTTAAAATCAAATCATGCGCATTGCATGGTCTGGTCAATCCAATTGTTTTATGTTTAATCATTTTGCATCCCCTTTCTATTTTCTTCAATCAATTGTTTTGCGGCTTCTTTCATTACGCAAACAATTCCAGCCATACTAACAAAATCACCTTGTTTCTTCATTTCTTTATTCAAATGACTTTTAAACCTTGTGCCGACAGAATCCCATTGTTCTAATGGAATGTCATTTAAATGTTTATCATTACTATTCAATAGTGCATCAATTCCAAAATAATTCTTTACAGCCACCTTTATACTGTTATTAACAAACTGTGCATTGTATTGTCTGTGCAATTCGCTTGAATTAGCTATATACTCTTTACGTGTCATTTTGTTTCTCCTTTCACATGTTAATTGTTTACTTGCTATTGAAGCTATTGAAACCAATTTTCCGCCAAACTACATCATCAATTTGAATACTGTCAAGAAATTTTTGTAAGTACCTGAAAATAAAATGAAAATTTTGGATTCGATGACCTTGTTACATTATATGAAATAATAAAAAGAATTGATTTTAAAAGTGAAAACAAAATTGAAAAAATGGATTCGATGCCCTTGTTACATTATATATGTATATAAGATAAAAATTAATTGAATAGACTATACAGGAATTACGGCGCAGAGGGGAAAATTAGTTCTAATTAAAATTTATTAATTAAAATAATCTAAGAATGAATTGGATTGGTTGAAAGCAAATGGATAGCAGAAAACAATTGAATTAAACATAATCAATTCAATTAAACCAATGGATAAAGGCAAACTGTCAACGGGTTTAAAACCAGACAAGGCAAGGTGCGTTGAATGAATCAGAATGAACAACAGAAAACAAATAAACAATAAACTATCTAATAGCATTTTTTGCACTCCTTTCTGAAAATTATGCTTTTAAAACACCTCAAAATACTAACAGAAAATATAAAGTAGTGTCAAGAGGTTTTAAACTATTGAAAACATTGGGTTTTCCCGGCACGATTAAAAGCTAATTTATCCAATAGAAAATAAAAAACATAATGAATTTAATAGTTTATAACGTTATGATTTCGACTATTAGGGTTATTTAAAACATAACGAAAAAATGTATATCCTGATAACTACAGAAAAACTTATTTTTTAATGGTGTGCAGAGGTATCAGGAAAATAAATAGGACACAAAATAGGATAAAACCACGAAAACAGGGGGAAGGAAAAAAAATATGAAAAAATGCGTTTTTGGGTATTGCATTCCTTGCAATTCTTGATATATATTTAGGCGTACCATTTTTGCTCTTTAAAAACTGAATAACGGTAACGGTGGCCCTAGAAACAACTAGGAACAATCCCCCAAAATACCGATTTAAATAACAGGTATCTTTTGCCTGTTATTTTTCAAGGGATAGAAAAGAAAGGATGAAACAAAATGAAATACAAAATTATAAGAGATGAAAGAAATTGGATAACAATTTACAAATTGAATAAAAAAGGTGAACGCACATTACGGACTGAAGAAAGGTTTAACGATATAGAATCAGCAATAAACGCGGAAAAATTGCTTTTTTGGTCCTTAGCTGGAAAAATCATTGAATAAACATCTAATTGAATAAACATCTAACATTCTATCCCTTGAAAAATAGCAGGGAATTAACTTTGCTATTAGTTGAAAGGAGCTTTTACCATGAAAGCAATTTTGATGCTTCTTCCCCTATGCTTTTTTCTTTTGATTATGTTTTGCTATGTCATCCCAGTATTTAATCAGGTTGCAAAAGCAATTCAATTGCCTTAAACCGCTAACAAAAGGAAAGGAGAATGAACTATCTTTTAGAAAAAAGCATTAAAACAAACGGGAAATTAGAAAGGGAATTGAGAGTTAACCATTATCAGGTGAGACAGTTTTACAGCCACAATGGAAAAACGCATTTTTTCGATGTTTTTAAACCATTAACAGAGGAGTTTAAAACCATGAGTAAACTTGCAGCGGCTAAAAAACTCGCACAGGAAAAGAAACAATCAATCAATATCCAAACCAAACCGGCATTATCTCTTGAAGGATTTGCAGCTGTCAAGGAAGTCAAACAATCTCTTGATGCTATTATTTCCCGGTTAATGGTCATTGAGGCGCAATTGACAGAAAACAACGCAAAATTGGAAAAACTGCACAGTATTACGTTCAATAACAATAACGATCAAATTATCACTCTCTTGAAAAATCTTGTTGATTTGAACGTGAAAACAAAACAGGTTGAATCAGTAAAACCTACTGAACAAAAGAAAGAAGAGGAAACAACAAATAACAATCTTCCGGGTAATGCTTTCAAACAATTTCAAAAGTATTTTTCCGGGAATGTCACCGAAGAAAATTTCAATCTTGCTTTTAAAGGCTGTGATTTTTCCACGATTGAAACAATGGAAACAACACTGAAAGCAGTGGAAAAGAAAAATCAAGATAATGGTAAAGGGTTTATCTGTGCAAGAAAAAGCAAAAAGCAATTTGTTTCTGCACTTTGGCAAACCTATATTGATACCAAAGGGAAAACAGAAACGGCAAAGGGAGAAAAGGGAAAAGGGAATTCTCCTGTTTTCAGTGTTTCAACCTTTGCTAAAAATCTGGGAATTGAAAAAAGCACGATTAAAGATATTTTGGAAATGGTTGATGGTTATGATTGCTTCGGTGATGCCGAGGAAAATGAAATTTTGGATATCATCCTTGAAGAAAACGAGGACGTAGATGATAATGCTTATTCCGAATTTATTGAATTCTGCAAAGCAAAGTTTTAACCGTTAATTGATTTATAGAATCCCTTATTGATTTATTAATTGACTGATAGGGGATTCTATTAAATTCATTAACGCAACACCACAGAAAGGAGAAATAACAAAATGAACAAACTTGAATTGAAACGAAAACAATTACAGGAGCAAAAGGAAAAGAAACAATTAACACCGGAAACAAAACAGGAATTGAATAGGTTTGAAAAAAATGAATATAGGCTTTTTGGACTTTTGCAGTTATTGGCAGATAAAGGTTTAATCAATCACAATGAAATACAAGAATATTGTATTGAGGGAATTCAGGTTATTAAACCTGTAAAAGAAAAGAAACAAATGGAAGATATTATAGAATTGAGTCCAGAGGATGAGATACGGGATAAACCCAAAAGCAAATTGGAAATCATGAAAGAAAAAATCAAACAACGGAAAGGAGTTTAAAAAATAAAACATAATGTAAGATACTGTTTACTGTCTTCCCCCTTACACTTTCTCTTTATACTAAATTCAATAATTCAAGAAAAAGGAGTTTATAAAATGATTCAATTCTTTTATTCTTTGTTTCTGTGCATCCTGTTTATTCTGTGCATAGGTTTTATTCTTTCGTTTTAAACCAATAACCAAAAAGGAGTTTATTTATATGAAAAAAATAAAAATAAAATTTCTTTGCGGGTGTGGTCTGTATAATTACACCTTGCAGGATTGGTTGTGTCATTTTAAATACCGTGGATTTATCCGTGGTATGCGCCATTTACTGTTGACCAAAATCGAAATAAACATCAATTAAATGTTTATAGAATCCCTTTACCATTTAAAACAAAGGGATTCTAAGGTAGGGTTTACCATAGGTCTAAGGCTTATCGTTTAATACAAGGCAAATTTGGAAGCCCTGTATAAAGAATATGTTTAAGTATTTAAAAATGAATTTATTGGTAATTAGACCAATAAATAATAAAAGAAAGGAGTTATTACCATGCCAGTTACTATCGATGGAAAAACGTTCACCAGCTCAAGAGATTACTGGACATGGAAAATTGAGACAGCAAAGGAAAAGGAGCAAGAGGCATTAGCACTACATATCTTTTTATCTAACTGGCAACCTGTGTTGCTGGACAGAACAAAACATTAAACAAACAATAAAGAAAGGAGTTATTAGATATGAAAAATACAGGATGTCAGAACTATATGAGGAAAGAAGCAAAGGATAAACGGAATATCAATAGCCGATTAAATCAGAATGATTATAAACAATCCATTGTCGGTAAGGTAACAGGGAAACGTATTGTATCCTTCCCCTCTGTGTTTTCCCTTGGATGGCTTGGAAAGGTAATCAATGGTTAATTGTTTATCGGTGATAATGGCAGGGGATTGATTCAGGGTTTAATGGCTCTATTCGGTCCTCTGCCATTCCTTATCTAAAAACTAATATCCTGATAATGGTTTCAACATTAAATGGATTGTAGGGCAAATTTGGAACAAATAGAATATAATTCATTTTCTGATATTATTATTTAATTGAATTAAATATCATGCCAAAAACAATTGAATTAAATGAAATAAATAATTCATACCAATAATCCCACCGTATAGAATTTTTTAAAATCCCGAGGCTAAGAGGTAGCGTAACAAAATTCTGATAAAAATAATAAACTGCTTTATTCAAGGTATGTTTATATAGATATAGGCAGCCCGTAGATTTTTTAGTATTTTTATTTTTTAGTTTATTCAAAATTTTTTATAATCAAAGATTCCTTCCCTAGTCTATCCTCTGTAGTCTTCTGGTTTTTGTCATATACTTTCTTTTGTTTTCCATATTCTATAAAAATAAATCTCTATTTAAAATTTTATAAAAAATTTGGTTATTATTTTAATTCAAATATTATTTTATATTTGACCTGAAAAATAAAGAGAGAGATAATGGATTAAAGTAAAATTAATAAAAGGAGGTGATTAATTGAATTTAGTATGCAATCACTCGTTTATTGTTATGGATAAGGAAATAAAATGTATGTATTGTTCTGTTATTTTAAAATGTAATAAATTATTTATTTGTATGGGGATTGAATCTGGTATCTGTAATTATTGTAAGGAAAAGGAGGTAATCAAAAATGAATGATTTTGTATGGGATGGTTGTTTCAGAATGGGAATGGAATTATTTGAAGAATTACAGGAAGGTCGGATACATTTATTTTGTAATAAATGCAACGTGCATAAAAGTAATATGGTAAGGATTTATGGTATAGACCCGGATGATGCTGCTTTGTTAATTGAAAACTGCCCGTCCTGTTCTTGTAATCCTGATTATAAAATGGAAAGGTTTTATTTTAACGAAAACGGATTATTAATCGAAGAAGAACATTATATCTAGAAATTAATTTTATTATAAGGAGGACATATCCTTATGAGTCAGTTTTCCAGTGCAAGAAATAGCAGTCAGAAAAAGGAAATCAAAAAGAAACTTTTTAAAAAATATGGTTCGAGAAAAAAAGCACCATGTTTCTATTGCCGAGAAAAATTACCCTTTCATTTGGCAACGATTGAACATCTTCATCCATTATCCTTGGGGGGAAACTGGCATTTTTTGAATTTACAAATTGCTTGCAGTTCTTGAAACAATGAACGTGCTACGGGTCCGTGGCAAAAATACAAACAAAAATGGGATGACTTTTATGCAGAAAATAATTGATTTATTATTTTGGAGAAAATTAAATGTGTGTTAGTGAATCTCGTTATTGGTATTCTGAACCTTTTCAGGAACCTAAATTACAAACTCCTTTTATTCCATGTTGTTTCTCCGATGATTTGGAAGGAGAATATACAGATGAAGAGTGTGCTTCGATTGCCATGTATTATGAATTACCGGAAGAGAAAAATACGGATTGTTAAGGAGAAGAATAATGAGAATATTAATTTCCTGTTTAGTTATTACTTTATTAAGTTTTGGAATTTGTTTTGCGGAGAAATATAATAGGGAAAAGCATTTTGGTAATGGCTGGATTGACACCGATAACAACGGGAGGGACACAAGGCAGGAAGTTCTAATTGAGGAAAGTATTATTCCTGTTCGATTTGATAAAAATGGAAAAGTAGAATGGGGAATCTGGATTTGCAGATATACCGGAAGTATTATTACAAATCCTTCTGAATTGGATATAGACCATTTTATTCCTTTAAAAGAAGCATGGATTTCTGGCGCTGATAAATGGAGTCAGGAAAGACGTATTGAGTATGCAAATTATCTTGCTGACCCAAATCATTTAATTGCAGTCACAGCCAAGAGTAATCGGGAAAAGGGAGCTAAAAACCCGTCTGATTGGATGCCATTGATTAATAGAGTAGAATACAGAATTCTTTGGATAATGATAAAAGAAAAATGGGGATTATGTTTTGATAAAAAAGAACGTGAATGGTTTGAAGATACTTATGTAAGAACTATTTTTTCTAAAAACCAAATATGTGAGGAACAATAAAATGGAATTCTGTCTAAACATTGAACCACATTTACAACCCTACCCAAAGAAAAATCCCGGTGGGGATTGTTTTGCTTGTGCCACTACTGCTGCAATCAATTATTTATTTCCAGAAAACAAAGTAACCTTTGATGAGGTCTTTGAGGCATTTAAAGATAAGCAAGGACATTTATGTAATTCATGGGATTTTTACCATTTTGCTTTTTATGCTTTGTGCAATCACCAAAATGATAGAACCGTTGATATTTATACTGATTGTGTTCTTCCTAATTTTTATACAAGCAGATTCAATCCTAATTTTTATCATTTTGAACCTGCAAGGGAATATACTGATAGAATAGAAGGTTTATTGAGAAGTGGTTGGGTTATTTTAACAAGTATATCAATGAGTGGTACTGGTCCTTATGATGAGAAACTTATGTTTAAAGGAACAGACCATATTGTTATCGTGGATGGAATTAAAAAAGTATGGGTAAACCAATATGATGAAAATAATAATTTCATTTGTGCTTCACAAGAAGAGTTTATCCACGTTGTTTGTTCTGCTAAAGGTAAATTTTGGGTAAAGGGAAGAGACTGGTTTAGAAAATATGGTGCAGCTGCATGGTGGCAAATAAGAAAAGATGATAGAACATACATTGATGAAAAGGAATTAAATAATGAATAAACAAGGAAGAAAAGAAATTAAAAGGAAAGTTTTAAAGGTAGCCAAGACTGCTATTGTGGTTACTCATAAAATAAGCATATTTGGTTTGAAAGCCTATCTGAATTACCATACCGGAGAAGTGACCAGCACTATTAAAATTATCCGTATTGCCTTGATTGCTCTCTTGGCTATTCATGATTACTATTTCAATTCAATGGAAGAGGAAAACAAGGCTTTTGATACCCCATTCAGGATTGTAGAGAAATATGATAAAGAAAGGGTTATTGTATGAAACTAATTCTTTTATTCCTTATGACTTTTATTTTGTATGGTTGTGTTTTGGAAAAAGAACGTGCTAGAAGGGATTTTGATGAAAGATTAGAGGATGGAATTATAATAAATTATACGCTTTTTAAGTTCTAATATTCAGAATTATTGGTATGTTTTACTGGAATATTCATTATTTTATAGTGATTATAGACACAAATATAGCCCCTTTCCTATGATTTGGAAAGGGGCTATATTTTATAGTTTTTCTTCCATATCTTGTTTTGATTTATCAAATACTTCTTCAATGTATTTATCATGTCTATACATATTTATATGATTAATCACTCTTTTTGCAAATTCTTCTGCATCCGCTGTTATATAATATTTTCCATTATTTTGCATGTGTTTTATTCCATTTATAATATCCTCTCCTGTATACATATTATGTTTTCTCCTGAACATAGAGTATAAAATCTTTTTCCACGTATTTTATTATTGATGTTTCAGAAACAGGCATTATGTATTGTGGGTAATCCTTATTTAATTTAAAATTGTTTTGTATTAATTGTTCTCTGATAAAAACATAGTCTTCTGCTTTGTCTTTATCAATTTTTATTTCTGCTAATTTCATACTCATTACAAAGACTCCCGTCAGGAAAAACAATTAATAAATCCATTTCTTTTTGCTTTGCTATTCTGATTGATTGCCAGCAACCCTTCCTGATATTTTCTGAATAACTGTGAGGTGTGGCTAAAAGAAAATCAGATTTAATAGCCATATTACTTCTTCTACTGGTGGAATCCATCATAGGGTCAAGAATAACCGATGCTTTGCATAAAGCCCTATTGGTTCTATCTTTTGGTGGATGAATAATTATTTTATTAAATAAATCAAAATTTAAACACATTCTATGAAATTCTTCTTCACCGCCAATGAAATCTTCATGCCTGATTGTTTTTATAATTTCTTTATTTTTGACCAAGAATTCTTGTACTTTAAGTTTTTGTGGTAGTGTCATTCCGTACTTCGTTGAAGAAAACCATAATTTCATTTATTCCTCTCTTATAATTTGTAATCTGATATATCCATCTTTTAGCACGCAATAAGATTTTATCCATTGTTTTTTTGATTCTCTTTCAAGAATCTTTTTACAATAAGGGCATTTATATTTTTTCCGCATTTGGAAAATCCATCTTTAATTGTTGTTCGTTCTCATATACAACAAAGAAATTATTTTCAAAATCTTCCCATTCTTTATATTTTTCTTCATTCATCAAAACAATATATCTTTTATCTTCTGTAAATAAAACTGTTACATTTGTTCCTTTCATAAGCCAAAGGGTAAACCTCGTATATATTTTAGTAATATAATTATTAAACCATTGTCTCATTTTATTCCTCCGAATATTTTTCAGCAACCATAGAAGCGTAATGAGCAATTTTTACAAAGTCTCTTCTTTGTTCCCCTTCACGCACATTTTTTCCATAACGTGCAAGGTACTTTTTAATAGTGGTTAGAAAATCACTAATTTCCCACTCAGAAACTTGGTCTTCTCCTTCATCTCCATATTGAGGAACAGTATAATTTTCAATATGAAGAAGAACTTCATCAGAAAACTTTTTCCAATTTTCTCCTCGTTTACTCATTTTATTTTCCTTTCCATTTTGAGTTTTACTTTTCCTTCTTTAATTTTATCATTCATAGATTTTTTAATTTCTTCTACATAATCAATAACTACTTTATTTGCTTCTTCAGGCGTCATAAAGATAAGTTGTTCCTCCCCTTTTCTGGCCTGAATCCAATCTTGTTTATTTCTAAGTCTCACTTGTACTGAATATTTTGTGACCATTTTGCCGTTTTCTTTAATATAAACCTTGCACGATTTTATGTTGCCACGCTTTATCATTTAAAGTGCCCCCCTGGTTTTTTATGTTTATCAATCTTAAAACAATTTGTATAAAAAAATCTGTAGCAATATTTAGGAAGAAAATGGATATAAACGCCTTTCCAATATTTTCCAAAACTAAAAAACATAATATTACTATTGAACCATGATTTAAAATTATACCACATTAAACATTCTCCTTTATTTTCCAATGGTAAAATTAAATGGACCAAAAATAAGGGTATATAATGTTGTGGTGCTTTTAACTTTTATCATTTTAGTTTTGCTTATTGATAAATAATAATTTGTTCTTTCTGTTCCTTCTTCATTTTGTTTAGCCCAAATTCTGTCACCTTTTTCTGAAGCAAATGCAATTGCAAATAGGTATTTACCTATATTAAATATTTTGTAATTTTTACATTTTTTTAATTTGTCAAATTTATCCAAAGGAATGGTTTTATTTTCTTTTATAGTGTCATTACCACTAACACATTCATCTAGGTTGCAATATGGTTCCTCTTTGTCATGGTGTTCACAATGACCATGATAACATTCTATACTCATTTAAATATTCTCCTTTTTAATTTTATAAGCACAAAAAACAATAAAACCAATAAACAGAGCAACCCAATATTTTTTAAAGAAAAAGTAAATATAGAAACCATCATTTCCAAGAATATAATGAATCACAAAATAAGCTACAGTAAAACCAATGCCCAAAAGAAAACCAATAAAAACAATAAGAGTACATACCCAGAAAAAATTAACTTGTATTTCCCCACTCTTGTTTTTTGATGTTAGCTCCCAATTCATAATTGTTCTCCGTCAGCATTGTAAATTACTGTCTCTCTTGTGAAAGTGGTATAAATACCACCCCCCCAAGTGGTATCAGTAATCATATTATAAGAAACTTTATCCGTTTTAACTAAATAATGAATTTGACAGCCAGCAAGAATCATGTTTCCAATTTCTACATACCAATTTGTTGATTTTGCATTTGGCTTAATTCCCAAAACAGTTTGGGCATCATGAACAGCTTTAACAGTACCAAAGACGGAACGATATTGTTTTCCATCAGGAGCAACAAAATAATTATCTGTTGTAATCAAACATTTATCACCAATATTAATGTTCATTTTATTTATTCTCCATAAATGGTTTTATTCCTGTGAAAACCGGGAACACTAAGTTTATAATTTAAATCTTCCTGACAATTATCACAACCTTTTAAAATTGTTTTTGGAATAATTTGATTTGAATTAATCAATAATTCTTTAACCAAACCACATTTAGGACATTCAAATTCACGAATAGCCATTTATTTCTCCATTGAATTCATTTCATATTCTTCACAATGACCAAATGAATCTATGGTAATTTCATCAGCAGAATGACAACATCGTTTATTTTCATTCCATTTGCAGGTTGTTGCTTCACAACAATAGACACTAATCATTTCTTGTTTCCTTTCCAGTAAACTTTTCTTTTAGGGTGGTCATAAATCTTTTAAGCCAATGTTCAGTCATTTTTGATGATAATCTTCTTATGTCCCAAAGGTGTTTGTTTACATCGGCGGTACAACTTGAGCAAATTTGTTTTATTTTTTCAGTTTGGTATTCTTTATTTAAATCTTCTAAATGTGTTCCTGTTTTTCCACAAATATTACAAGCCATAAAATTTCCTTTCAAGTTTTATAATCATAAATATATTTATCAGGGTATTTCAAGGCATTGACCAAATGAATTAATCTATCATCATCCTTGTCTTCTATAATGTTATCCCACAGTCTTGCGATTCTGCCTTGTGGATTTAAAACCCATTTATCTAAAGGCCAATTAGGGTCATTGAATGGGGTTTTATAAACTGGATTCCACTTAGGAATAGACTGTTCAATTCCTCCCCATTTTTCAGTCATATATTGTTTATTCAAAGCAAATGATTTTCTTGATTTTAAAGCATAAATTGGATTTTTTCTAACAGTAGAAGAATATTCATGTAAAAATAAATCTTTATTTCCTTTACTGTGTAAATAATTAATTCCTGAAAGTTTTACCCTCAGTCTATAATCATCATCTTCACAATAATTCACAATATTTTCATCAAAAGTACCAACAATATCAAAACACTTTCTACTTACATAAAAACAATTAAATTGGTGGGAAGATTCTACAAAATCATATTTTTCTATTTTATAAATAAATTCTTCCCAAAACCCAGATAAAAAAGCAGTATCACTACCAACCAAAACAACACCATCAAAATCATTTTTTAAAAATGCTTCTCGTAAAATAATATTCCAACCACCCGAAACATACCAATTATTTTTTCTTCGCAAATAAATAGAAAGATTATCTCTGTGTTTATTTATAATTGGTTCCATTTCAGGATGACGAAATCCCTGCCATAAAACACATTTATCTACATTTTTAGGCCATGAAGAAATACATTTATCCAATAATTCTGGATTGGAAAACGCAAGTGTAGAAATTAAAATCTTCATTTTTCATTCCATTATCTTTTGAACGATTAAAATACAATTGTAATCATCGTTTTCAAAATGTTCTTCAGAATGAATGATATAAAGGCTATATTCTTTGCAAAATGTTTTTACCTTTGAAATATTGCTAAGGATGTTTGTTACAAAGTTCATTCCAAATTCAGCATATTTATGTTCTGTATTTCTTATTTTTGTTTTTTGTCTATAAATGGATTCATCGGGAAAAAGGAGACAAAGATAACCATTTGGTTTAATAACTCTAAGCCATTCAATTAATACATCTTGTGGATTTAAAAAGTCCTCAATTACATGACTACTAAAAATGTACGATAAACTATTATCAGAAAACATGGATAAATCTCTTGCATCTCCTTCTATATTTTGTGGGTCATCCCCCACTGAACTATATTTATCGGGCAAATCAAAGGTGATTGCAGTAGGAGTTATGGCATCACCACCATAACCAATATCTAAGCCCGTTCCCTGACAGTATTCAGTAAATAAATGGCGGTGCTTGTTTGTTTCAGACATTTTAAATCTCCTTTATTATATTTAAAATTCCCATTTATTTTTAGAAAATAGACCACAGAATTCATCCATAACGCCCATTCCGAAAAATGCTTTTTGTGGTGGTTGAATGGAAGTCCAACTATAACCACCAAGTTTGTTGATTATTTTCCAATAATCAGGACAATTCATTGCGGTAATATGGTGTGGGTTTCCTCTCCTATCCCCACCGGCATCATTTACAATGGTTCCAACATTTAAAAGAAAACCATATTTGGTTACTCGCATGATTTCAGAAATAGCATTTTCCATTTTGTTTTTTGGAATCATGGAAAGAACACCCACACAATAGGACCAATCAAATTGGTCATTATCATAAGGCAGTTTATTTCTCAAATCACAGAATTCCAAATCAATATTAAATCTTTCTTTTGCAATTATTCTTCCTGATTCAGAAAATTCACAACCTTCAGCTTTATATCCTTTATCTCTGAATTGCTGAACCATGCTGCCAGCACCAGCACCAACGTCAAGAATTGTAAAATCATTATCACCAATAAAATTATTAAACAAACGAGTAAAATAATTAATCAATTGGTGAGCACTTTTATCAATTCTGGCAGGATTTACACCATCAGAATATAGCCAATAATCTGAATTGAACGTTCTTTCAGGATAACCAGTTTTATCAAAGTTTTCCTTTTTCTTTTCCACAACGATTTGTCTTTCAGGATAAGGCATTACTTTTTCTCCTTTGTTAGATTTTTACCCATTTATTCCAAGGAAATTTCCTAATCAGCTTATATCTTACACCACAAATACATCTGAACTCATCACCAATTTTTGCTTCTTTTGGTCTATAGCCTTTACAATTATGATAACTCACAATTTTGTACCCCTTTCAAATTTATCAATAACCATTTCCAAAGTAATATTTTCCAAACAATAAATTTTATCTCTTTTGCATTTTGTAAATACCTTTGGTGCTTCTTCCAAATCATGGTGACAACCAGCACAAGGGTTTTTTGTTTTATCCAACCATACTACATTTGTAATTTTCCAATTGTGTACCCGCAAGTGGGGTGAAGTGCAACCAAAAATCAAAAATGTTGGAATATTCATTGATTGTGCAAAATGGGCTAAACTTCCGTCCATTCCCAAATACATATCAGAATTATTAATTAAATTCATTGTTTGTTGGAATGTTGTTTTCCCAACTAAATTTAAACCAACGCCCAAATAATAAGATGGATTAGAACCAACTTCAATAATTGTTTTGTCTTTATATTTTTCTTTTACATATTCAATGAATAATTTCCATCTATCCAAAGGCCATGTTCTACTTTCCCAACTTCCTTCTGAATTGACAATTATTGTATTATCTTTTTTCTTATTGTTTTTATCAATCCCGTAATAGACAGGTTTTCCTTCACCCTCTTTTAGAATAACACCAGCAGTTTCAGCATAAGCATTAATTGGATGGATATTTGGTTTTCTTTCATATACCAGATTTAAATCAATAGTTAAGTCATATTGAAATTTATGCTTTAAGCCTTTTCCGTATTCAATAATATAAGGATTATTCACCAAACCTTGAGGACAAGATGTTTCAAAGAATATTTGACAACTAGGATATTTTTCTTTTAAAAGCGGAAGAATACCAGTTACTAAGAAAGTGTCACCAATTGCTCCATCCCGAATAACTAATATTCTCATAGGCTCAAATTTCCTTGTTTTAAGATATTTCTTCCATCTTTCTCTTAAAAATAAATTATTTTCCATTTCAATTTTTTTGAAATCAATGTCCACTTTTTCATTTTTAAAAGACTGATGATGTAAATGCAAAATATTTATATCAATACATTCAGCAATTTTATAACCATAATTTCTCAATCTAAGGGATAAATCAGCATCTTCACAAAAAGCGAAGTTCATGTATTTTTCTTCAAACAAACCACCAACCGTATTGACATAATCGCGATTCACAATGAAACAAGAACCCTCGATATAATCAATTCCTTGGCTTTTCCTTGGACAACCTTTCCCATCTGAACCCAAGTAGCCATAAGCCTGTCTTGGGCCAATCTGGGCTAATCCAAAGTGTTCTTCCATTATATGGATAAACTTGTAATCCCATCCTTTTGTTTTAATAATTAAATCATTATTCAAAACGCAGAAATATTTTGATTTAGTGGAATTGAAAATATTATTATGTGCTTTGATAAATCCAAGGTTTTCTTTGTTTCTGACATATTTGATTTTTTTATGTTTTAACGAGGAAAGGTATTTTTTGGTATCTGGTCTTGAGGCATTATCAGAAATAATAAGAAGGTAATCTTCAGTGACGGTATTTTCAAGAATGGATTCAATACATTTCTTTGTTACCTCTAGTTGGTTATAAACCAATAATGAAATAATTAATCGCATTTATTTTTCCTTTGTTTTATTTCTTCTATTTTTCTTTGTTTTTTTCTTTTATAACTGTCCGAGTTTCTTTTACGCAAACAGACACGACAAAGAAGATTGCTACTCTTTTCCAAACTTGGGAGCCATGTTTTTTTATTTAATTCACAACCACATTTTTTACATTTAGGTTTTCCTGTGTAACCACGTTTATGACTTCCAGTATGACAATCGAGTAATCTTTTTTGAAAAAATATCTTACCACATTCTTTACATTTAAATTCACCAAATTTTCTTTCACTCATTTATTTATTCCTTTTATTCTTCCCCCTTTGGAAGATAGTGACTTTCAATAATCAACGCCCCTACATTACCATGTAACCACTTAGGCTCAACTTTTATTATATAAATATTATGTTCATCTTTTATTTGTTTAAAGAAATCAGATAATTTTTCATGTATTATTTTTTCTACATTTATTGTTACTTCTACTTTACCGTTTGCCATAATATATACTCCTTATTAATACAAGATGAAAAAGATAAAAGAAAAGGGAACAAGTTTACCAGACTCATTCCCTTTTCATGGTGCCTTCTCTTTAAAAATTAAATAGAATAATAAAACAATTACACAGAAACTTGTTTCATTTCAGTTTTTGCCTGTTGTAAACTCTGCCTAAAAGGTTTCAACATCTTCACAAGATTCTGGCAACAAGTACGCGCATCTTTAGCCGCACTTTTATTGCTTTTCTCAATCAGAGCGCCAACATTTTCAGCCAAAGTATTGAATTGGGATTCCATAGCTTCAAATTGATTTTTAAGCGCCTTAGCATTTTTTTCGGTAATCTCGTTACGAATACCAGGTTTACGACCACGGCCTTTTACTTCCTTGATAACCGGAGCAGCAGCTTTTTTACCTTTGGCAGGTTTCGCTTCTTCAACCGGAACCACTTCAGCAGCTTTTTTAACTTTACCTTTGGCCGGGGCTTTCACCTCTTCTTTTTTAGCTTTAGCCATTGTCTTTCTCCTTTGATTTCATGTTAGGGTTGGGTTTTAAATAAACCTACTGGTTTGCCATACTCTTCGTGCAATACAATAATCATTGAATTAACTGCTTGCCCAAAGAAACTATTGATACGATGAAACACACTTCTTGGATAGAGTTTCTTTATGGTGTTAAAAATTTCACGGTCAACGAATCCAATTTCAGGAAAATTAACTTTTTTAACACCCTTACTCGGAATGACCATTTCCGATTTGTCAATTATCATATCTAAGTCTGTCTCATTCAGTTTAAATCTATTTAAATCTTTTATTGGAACATTGTCAACAAAATTTTTATCATCGGCGTAAAAAAAAGCGAATGATTTGTTATCGGTTAAGCAAAACCCTGAATAATACAATGGTTTTTGATTGAGAACATATTCCAGCGGATTGTCTTCTTTCTTCTTTAAAAATAGTTTCTTTGTTTTCTTAGCCATAGGTTTTCCTCTCTTTCATTTTATTTAATAGTAATCCCCATTTTTTAGTTTCTCTGCCTCATCTTTATCCATTCCAGCATAATAGACATTATTAAAAAAATTGCTAATGTCTATTGTTTTAAAATCTTTAATATAATCATCAAACGTATATGTATAATTGCCGTTATCTTTTAGCAAATATTTCCAATGTTCGTGTTTTATCAGTTCGTTTAAACGCAACATGAATAATTGATTAAAAAAATCCTTTGGACCCCAATCACTACAAGCATGGTGTGGTGGAAAAATACTTTTAACATAAAAACCATTGTTTGCTTTCATTCCTTTTTTCATATAACAAATGCCACTAAAGGTTATAACTTTGTTTACCAATCTGTTTTCCCTTTTGACTATTTTTTTGTAGTGTAATCCAGAATAACATTCATAAGCAGTACAGGTGTAACATATGCCGAGTTCCTTTATCATATTATCATGACGACCAGTATATAACATATCCAGTAATTTTGGAAAAAGTAAAGATTTTAAAAAATAAGGAATTAAATCTAAGGGGTCTTGACCACTATCAATAATTTCTTGTACGTCTTTTTTATTAAAATGGGCAGCTATTTCAAATAATACCCAAGTTCTTCTTTCCTTTTCTTCCTCAGTCATAAGTGGCATAGAAGAAAAACATTCTTTCTTCTTCTTCAATTCAACTTTTTTCCAATCTGGTAACTTTAAAAAATTTTCCACAGTCAATTGCTTTGCCATATATAAATCTCCATAAAAGTTATTTTACTCAATTTTATGGCTTGAAATGCTCATTGTCAACATAAATTTAAAAATCATTATCTTCTTTTATATAATATCTCCAAAGATTCTCAAATTCATAGTCCTCTTGTCTTTTGTTTTCAATAAAATTTTGCCAATTTGCATGGCTACAAATGTCTTTTACCATAACAATATTTCTAGCTCTATCATCTAGCAAATATTGCAAATATTCTTTTGTTATTGTATTTTTTCCTTTAAAACTAAGACCACACATATCCCTTTTGTTAAAGATTGCATCGTCAAGCAAATCATTTAAAAAAGAAACTAAACGATATTTATTTTTATTATATTGTTCTTTTCCTTGTTCCTTGTCTGGATACATTGAAACAAAAATTCTAGCCCATTCTTGTTGCGCTGCTTCATATTTATCATTCTTTTTTACTTCCTTATAAAATAACATATCCCTGAAATTTTTTTCCTCTTCCTGTGAAAATATTTCAAAAACATTCCTTTTATTCATTTCAACGGTCAATAAGTCTAGTAATTTTATTTTTTTCAAATGTTTAAAACACCTAAATTCTGAAAAATTATTCAGTCTTTTGATAGCTGAACAAAAATTATTATTGCTAATATTTTTAACAAGGGACCAATAGCTAACAGCTACAACAGTGTGCATATATGTTTTATTATTTAAATTAGTATTTGTATGACTAAATTTTTTATTATCCATTTTATTAAAAATATTTAATATATGGCTAGTATTCTTATAATCCAAAGTTTTATTGTTTTCAAAAATTTCCAAAAACATATCAAAAAGTTTTTGCTGGATAAAACCATAAGTTTTGTTTTCTCTGTTTTTAAACAAATCATTCAAAGAACAACCGTAACGCATACCAAATTGAGCATCCAAGGTTTTTATCTCAGGGTTGGTCAAATGTTTTGTTTCTTTATATTTGTTCAAAATATTTTTAATATTGCTTGGTATTTCAGATTCAAAAGTTATTTTTGTTTTTTTAAATTTATCCCGCAAAGCGGGGTTTCTTTCAGGGAACAAAGATTTTATTTCTTTTGATTCAAAATTTTCTTTACGTTTCAAAATTAATCGCATAGGTTTATTCCTTTGCTTTGAAGAAAAAACGCCGGGAACAACAGCCGTGACACGAACGGGGTTTTTGTTCGTGTCTAAAGACCGAAGGTCTTTTTTATCTTTAAATTTCTTTATCTCTTTAGATAATACATCAGTATTTTCTACTATTATATTAGTAGTATTATATACCTTTATAAGGTGTTGAAAATTTGCTTGTAATTCTGGTGAGTTACAAATCAAACTGGTATCCTTAAGAATGCCAATTTTTTTGCATTTTTTTAACTTTTTTGAATCATTTTTCTCCAAAATTCTTTTATATCTTTGATTTATTTTTGGTATGTTTGGCAGAATCAGAATCTTATATCCATGCCCCTTTTTGCCTGATTTCCAATTTGCCTTAACAATTATTTCTTTTTTTTCAAGTGTCAAAATAAGTCTGGAAACATGATCTATTTGTTCCATCCCTAAATGCCTAGCAATGTTTTCTCTTTTAAAAAATAAAGGTTTATTAGAGCAGAAATAGTGGTGTGCAAATTTGATGAAATTCTTTTGTAATTGACTAAGGGATTTTATATTATAATTTTCTTTTAAAATTGAAATGGGGTCTTTTTGTTTTTGCCAAGGAGAATCAGGGAGGGAATTTATAAGAGAACAAAAGTCTTTTCCAAAAGAAATAAGGATATTTCTTGGATTTTCAGATTTTTTGTCATTATCAAAAGATGTATTTTTTTCTACTTGCTTTTTTCTTTCCAAAATTTTACTATCATTTAAAGCCATTGCCTTAAACTCCTTGGAAGGTTGGGTAATGGTTTGCCTCTCTTTAATTGGGTGAATCTTCTGGGTGTCAGAGATTCACCCATTTTTTCGTCTGGACTTTTATCTTATGAAATTCAAAGGTTTAAGTCAAACAAATATTTTTGTAAAATGGAGAAAATTGCTTATTAAAACTTAAAATCAATTTATTTTTTTCATTTTTATTATTTTTTACAAATGGAAGTTTAACTTTTCGTTTAGAATCCTTATTATAATACTGAAAGAACCAAGTAAGTAATAAATGAATAAATTCATCCATGGGCATATAATTTCCAGTAATTTCTTTTATAACTTCCTGTAACAAAATATAAAATTCTGCATCTACATTTGTGGATAATATAAATCCACCAGAAATATCAGTGTTAATACCCTTGGCATTTCTTCTGTAACCTTTTATATCAATAGAATTAATAATCTGCCTCACATTTTCAGGATGGTATTTTTTTTCATAATTCAATAGAAGTCTTTCAATCATGACTTTTTGAAATAGTTCAAGGAAGGGACTATCCTTTGGTGATTTATTGAATCTATTGATTAGGTTATACTTTTCCTGCTTTGATACATTTTTTCTTTGATAAATATTTTTAGACATTATAATATCTCCTTGCTTTTATCCATAAATTAGGTTAAAAATTAGAATAATGTTTTTATTTTATTGAATAAAGATGAGGTAATGCCATGCCACCAAAATTAAGGTTAAAGTCAAAACGAGAAAAAATCAACAGATTAAATGTTAAAAAACAAAAAATGGCAAAGTATTTGCGAAAAGGACTTAAAATAGGTGAAGCAACACTACTTGCAGATGTTTCAAAATCAGAATTAGCAGAAATGCGTTCCGATGTTACTTTTGAAGAATTTATTCAACGTAGTCAGGCATTGTTGGAACAGGAACAACTAGAGAATATATCTGATGCGGGTTCGTCAGGAACATGGCAAGCATCAGCATGGATGTTGGAAAGATTATTTCCTGATAAGTATGGAAAAAAAGACACCATAGAACATAAATATGAAATTAAATTAGTCACATTTCAAAATATTGTTCTTGAAGTTATAAATGAATGTTCCCCACAAATAAAACAAACAATAATGCAAAGACTTAAAAAAGTGGATACATCCAATCCCTTGCTGATAGAATATCATAGCAAGGCACATGTTGAAGCACATACGGATAAAATTATTGATGTTGAATATGATGATTAAATGAAATTGAGGCAAGCATGAAAAAGAAATTTGTTAATACTTCTGCATCATTGTTGGGTAAGGATACTAAGACATTTCTAAAGGGTGGAATGTCTGATTTACTTTCAGGAATAGATTTACCAACAGATGCTTTGATTCCAAAGAAATCAGAAGATTTTGTTCAGAAAGTATTGAAAGACACAAAAGGTGATTTAGTTGTGAATGAACCAGTACATAATATAATGCATAGGTTTATGAGAATAGCAAGGAGAAAAGGCTTTAATAAATATATGATTTTAGGCGGGTTCGGATTAGGCAAGTGCTTTGGCAAAGGAACCAAGGTACTTTTGCATGATTGTTCTGTAAAAAATATTGAAGATATTAAGATTGGTGATTTGTTGATGGGTGATGATGGAACACCAAGAAGAGTTTTAAATTTGGGTAGTGGCAAAGAAGAGATGTATAAAATTACACTCAAAAATGGTGATTCTTTTGTATGTAATGAGTCTCATATTATGTCCTTTAAAATTTCAAATAAATACAAAACAAAAAAATACTCAAAGTACAATAAAGGAGATATTGTAAATTTAAATTTTAAAGAATGGTTGACTTTTCCAGAATATGCTAAGAAAAATTGTTTTAAGTTATATAAATCAAAATTGGAATTTAAAGAAAGTAACACTTTATTAGAGCCTTATTTTTTTGGTGTTTGGTTAGGTGATGGGCATTCAAATAATCTTGAATTTACTATAAATAACCAAGATGAGGAAATTGCTGATTATCTTTTTGATTGGGCAGAAAAGCATAAATTCAAAATAAGGGTGGATGACCAAAAGGGAGATTGCACTAGGTATGGTTTAAATAAAGGAAGGAGTAATTGTAAAAAGTACATTCAAAAAACATTTATCATGAAAATAAGCAAGAAAGGAAAAAGAATACCAAAAAACTATTTAATAAACTCAAGGGAAAACAGATTAGAACTTTTAGCGGGAATGCTTGATACTGATGGTTATAGCTTTGCTAAATGTTTTGAATGGTCTACAAAATATATTGATTTGAGAAATGATTTTCTTTTCCTTTGTCGTTCTCTCGGTTTTAGATTATCTCATAGAACAAAATATGTTAATGGTGTACCTTATTATGTTGTAGTTGTTAGTGGTGATACACACTTAATACCATGTAAAACTAGAAAAGCTGTTGAGGAAAGAAAAATAAACAAAAACCCATTGGTTTTTGGTTTTGATGTAGAACCGCTGGGGAAAAAGGAATTTTTTGGTGTTGTTCTTGATGGTAACAAGCTGTTTTTACTTGAAGACTTTACAGTGGTTCATAACACACAGCAGATTTGTATTGGTTACTCCTTATACAGAATAGCAAAAAATCCAAACATACTTATAAAATTAGTTCACGTTTCTGATACAGAGGCAACACATAGATGCCGTTCAATTCGGGATTATATAGAGGGGGATGAAGATTTTAAATCAATTGCACCACATATTACACCAACAAATATTTGGGGTTCTGAAAAATTCATTGTTAAAAGAGATTCCCCCGCTGCAAACTGTACCGTTGAATCCCATTCTGTTTTGGGTACAGGTATTGGTGGTCGTGCAAATTTAATTATTTTTGATGACCCACAAGATTTGAGAACAGCAGTTTATGAGCCAACAACCAGAGTTAAAATTGAAGATACAATTAAGTCGGTATGGATAACTCGATTAATACCTGATGATTCAGAAGCCATTATATTAATCAACAAATGGCATGATTCAGATATAGCATCTTACGTTCAAAGAAATCCAGCATGGGCATGGATAAGCATTGCTGCTGATGAAAAAACAATGGAACACCTTATTGTAAAGGATTCCTTTGGTAGAAATTTTAAAATTCCCCTTTGGTCGAAATTTAATAAAGCAGCATTAGAGGATAGAAAAATAACCCTTGGGGAAAGAGATTTTAAAAGAGGTTATTGCTTAATACCTTATTCTGATAGTGATAAAACCTTTGGACATTTTGAAAAATGTTGTCATTTTAGTGTTTCTCCAAGAGCAGTAATTGAATTTGAATCAAACTGGATATTTGTTGGTGGTATTGACTTTGCTGGCTCCAAACGTCCCGGTACGGTTTTATCCATAGTTGCTGTGCATAGAAAAACTGGATTGAAATTACCGATTGAAATTGTTACGATAAGGAAGTCCTCAGATTTAACGGGGCATATAATCAGAACATATAGAGAATATGGTGTTGAATTATATTTTGCAGAAAATAACGGTGTTCAGGAAGCCATTATTGATTTGTTAAAAGCTGCCATGGGGGATGAAAAATTTAAAAAGTATAATATTAAGATTGATGGTTTTCTGACAGGTAGAGGTAAGATGGATATTAATACAGGTCTTCCTTCTATGGATAAGGAGTTTGAAAATAAAGAATGGATGTTTTGTTTTAATGAAAAACCTGATATAGCTGATGATATGGAACAAAAGCCATGGTCAAGAATGTATTATGAAATGCTAAATCATCCTTTTCATGAAACTTCTGACATTGCAATGAGTTTATATTTCTGTAGAGAAGCGGCAAAGAAATTGATTAGGGGTATTGATTCAGGGCCAAATTGCTTTTAGGTATATTAAAATGAAATTATTCAGGAGAAAATTATGATTGGTGCAAGAGTTGATATAGAAACAGCAGATGATGGTAGTTTATATGCTCCATTAACATTAAATACTACGCAAGATATTACCTCTTGGTCCTTTGTGGCTTATATCTATCATGAAGATGCCCCAACCACAGTATTATTGATTTTGACTGTTACAAAGGATATCACAAATAAAAAAATAATTTTGGAAAAAGATATTGCTGATATTCTTACCGCTTTGGAAAATTATACTGATGGATTGAAATATAATGTTTTGTGTAAACCGGGAACAGTAAAACATTATAGATTTTTTAATGGTTCTTTTACATTTGATAATGGTGGTCCGTTGTGGGTGGTTTAATAAATAAAGTGGTTAGTTGGCCTCCTGATTCATTGGGTTCTGTTATGTGGCCTCCTGATTCATTGGGTTCTGTTATGTGGCCTCCCGATTCATTGGGAATGGTTTATTTACCTTATTTTATTCCTGATGAGGAAGTACCTGAAGGAGATGAAGTGACTTGGCAGGGACAACCTGTAACTTTTAATGGTCAACCTGTAACTTGGTAGGGAGGAAACAATAAATGGTAAAAAAACTTACCAGTATATTAATTTTTCTGTTATTCATAGCATCAGTCTCTTATTCGATTGAATTGGATTCTGATGGAAATAATTATTTGGATACTTCAAAAGGTGGTTTTAATCTTAATCCAGAAACTAACCCTTCTGGTGCTAGAACACTTTTGGTGGTTCCTTCTGTAACTGATTTAACAAACCATACAGGAAATATAAGTAACCCGCATACAGTTACTAAAACTCAAGTTGGTTTGAGTTATGTGGAGAATATAAAAGTAAATTTGACGGCAATTATAAATCCACCTGTTACGGCTGATTCCTCCATTGGTTATTCTATTGGTTCCAAATGGGTGAATACTACAAGCAAAATTGTTTGGGAATGTGTTGATGCCACAGTAAATAATGCAATATGGAAAGAAATAACAATTCAACAATTATCATCTTCTGAAATAAAAACACTTTATGAATTAAATGCAGATACTAATGTTTTTACAGACGCAGAAAAAACAAAATTATTTGCAATTGAAGAAAATGCAAATAATTACACTCATCCAGCAAACCACGCTCCGAGTATAATCACACAAGATGCAAATAATAGATTTGTAACTGATACAGAGAAATCAACGTGGAGCGCAAAACAAGCTGCTTTGGGCTTTACCCCTGAAGATGTTTCTAACAAAAGAACTACTTTTCAGATAACACCGGATGATGTACATTATCCAAGTGAGAAACTTGTAAAAGATTCATTGGACGGAAAAGAACCCGCCGACGCAACGATCATTAAGGAAAGTGAGCTTGCCGCGCTTGAATCCGACCCCACCGTTCCTGGGGCGATTTCTACCCATGCCGGGGAAGCCGACCCGCATACCGGCTACGCGCGGGAATCTACACTTGGCAACTCCGCCGGTCTCGATATCGGGATTACGGAAGGGACGGTGGCGGCGGGGGATGACGGGAGGTTCGATCCGCTTGGCGTGTCCGTTAAAACGGCGGGGGCCGTGGGAGATGGGGGCACAGATGATACATCGGCATTTCAGGCCCTCGTGTCGGCTGGGGCGACCATTAACCTGCCGCCTGGCATCTATTATTTGGCATCATCGGTGGTTATCCCCGGCAATGGCAAGCTGATCCTGCGAGGAGCATCCCGGGATAGCGTCATTATCCGTGCCGCACATGGTGTGACCGCCTTCGTGACTGCCAACGCTTATCCAGGGGCGACCTTTGCCAAAACAATCGATGTTTCGGGGGTGACGTTCGACGGGGAGCGTGTGCGCGGGACGTTCCCATATATGTCGTTTGCCACGGACAGTTACGGGATGCTGACGGCGATTCAGGCGGTAGCACAACCCGGCGACCCTGATTCGCGCTTCCGCATCTCGGATTGCCGGTTCAAGGACATGCCCAACCTTCCGTTTCTGATCGACCATTTCAACAATGTGCAAGTGGATAACTCTATTTTCTACAAGACCCGCGACCCCGGCTTTCGATTCTGCAATAAGGTCACTTGGGCTCACAACATCACCGAGTTCGGCAGCGATAACGGGGTATCTATTTCTCGCGGTTGCAGGATCGTCGCCGTGACCGGGAGCCTGTTCAAAGACTGCGAGTCAAACGGGATATGGGTGGCGGGATTCAATCTCGCCCTCTCCGGCACGGCAACGGCGACCGGATCAACCTATAATGCCGGAGACACCGTGACCCTGACGGCCTTGGCTACGACCTTTTCGAGTAGCTTTCTTGACAATTTGATAACGCTCACCTCGGGCAGCGACGAGGCGACGTTCAAGGTTATAAGCATTGCATCCGGCACCGCCGCGACCGCCATCTGTGTGACGGCAACCCCTGTGAGCCTGCAAAACACACCGGCGACCTGGTATGCCGCCCCAGCAACCGGCGTGTCTCAGTTCACTGTCACCGGCAATACCGTGGTCGGGGGGTATTCGTCCAACATCACGGCGGCGGACGGTGGCAGGAACGGGTTGATCGCAAACAACACTCTGGTCCGCTCTGGATGGACCGCAGATTCTGAAATTTCCACTACCGGCTCAATCATCACCGGGTCCACGACCCTGACTGTGGCTGATGTAACAGGGTTGGCTATCAATGATTTTGTCATCGTGGAGTCCAAGACCTCGTTCGGGCAATACTTCGTCTCCAAAATTACCAACATCGCCGGGACGACAATCACCCTTTCCTCTGCGCCAACCGAGACGTTTATCCAGGAGTCAGTGCGAAAGGTCCATCTCAATACCGAATCGGCGCAAATTCGTGTGGCCGGCTCCGTTGTCGGCCCTGACGTTGCCGGGGAGCGGGTACTAGTCGCGAATAACCTGATGATCGATCCTTCGCGCTTCGGTGTCCAGTTAGGTAGCTCGGCCAACGGGACGGCAACCGATATTGCTGTACGAGGGAATCAGATGTTTACCCCGCCTTCTGTCTCTACAGCTTCGGCGGCCAGCAGGCACGGTGTTCAGGTGTCGGAATCAACCGGGATCCCGCTCAAAAACATCATCGTCGAAACCAACTACTACGAGGGGGCGGGGATGCTGGTCAACCTCTCGCAGCGGGGCGCTTCTCTTAAAACCGGCATCCGGATCAAGGACAACGTGGCACCTAACACCACGGGACAGATTAACGCCACGGACCTCGATAATGGCGGGGCCATCGTCTCCGGGTATGTGGCCACCTATCAGGACACGAGCGGGTCAACCATTCTGCCGGGGGTTGAGTTCGAGGGCTGGACCGCAGTCACTCCATCGGCTGGCGTGGTGACTGTCAATGCTCCAGCGGTAGTCTACACACCGACCGGGGCGGGAGCGACAATCACCGGGTTTGCCCGCAAGAGCGGTGATAATAAGATTCCGCTCTTTGTGCTGCGGAATGGGAGCGGGACCTATTCAATTACCCTGACCAACAACTCTTCTGTCCTGCGCACGATGACTGGCGCGGACGTGGTTATCCCGCCCTACGGCGGAGCGGTTTTTACATTCGTCAACGGCACCATTACCCAGCATCTTGGCGGCGGCCCGACCGGGGCCGGAGCGACTGACCACGGCTCACTGACAGGTCTCGGCGATGATGATCATGTGCAATATGCCCTGGCTGACGGCAGTCGTGGAACATTCGAGGAAGCAGGGGCTGTCGCGGGGCACGAATCCACCCATGACCATACCAAGCTGCACGACCCGGTAACCGCTGGTACAGGGATATCTCTGGCAGGTCAGCAGGTAACCAACAGCGACACAGGGAGTGCCGCCGTGACTGCGCACAATGCAGCATCCGACCCTCACGCCGGCTACATGCTGGAGAGCAATATTGGTACGGGAGCGAACCAATATCCGGCGATGGGGGCCGATGGAAAATTCAACCTGGGTACATGGAGTATCGACCCTGCTGGGGGCCTGCTCACATCCGTATCCCGGGCCTTGTCCAGAACCGCAACGGCGTGGGCCAATGGGCAGAGTGTCCAGTGGGGGAGTATCCGGGCAAACGGTGGCCGGGTGTATGTTTGTGGCAACGCCGCCGGGACAACGGCGACCGGGAGTGAACCGACCCATTCCAGTGCCTGCGTTACCGGCGCGGACGGTGTGAAATGGTGTTACGCCTCGACAGGTGCGGCCTTTGACCTGATCGGGTTATATCAGGATGCGCTGGAATATCGTGGACCGATGCGGCTGTATGGCCAGAATAATATGCAATCCTACGTATCGGTGTTTGTCGGCCTGAACTCCCCCGAAGGTGCTGCTGCGGCTACCGTGGGGTCAATGTACCTTCGAATGAACCCGACAGACTCCAGCACGGTCCTTTACATCAAGGTCACCGGCACCGGCAACACCGGGTGGAAGGCGATTGGTGATTTTTCTGGCAACCTCACCGTTGGCGGCACCGCCGACCTGCAAGGGGCCGTCAGTAACTCCACAGCCGCCAACAACGGAAACGTAGAGTATAACGACCATATCCAATTTGCCAACACTAAGGGTATTTGTGACGAAAATAATGCCTGTGCCGATGCCGCCAATATCAAAAGCGCCTCTGACACCGTGGCGGCCGCCGTTACCACCTCAGCTGGCGCCGGCGATAGCGGGAAGCTGGCGAAGTTGGACAGCAGCGGGAAATTTGATGCTTCGGTGCTACCTTCCGGTTCACCGACCTCCGGCACGTACACCCCGACCTTGACCAACGTAGGCAACATCAGCGTCTCAACTCCCTACACGGCTCAGTACATGCGGGTAGGTAATACCGTTACCGTCTCTGGCAAAGTGGACATGACCGTAACCTCGACCACGACTACAACGCTGGGGATATCTCTGCCTATAGCTAGTGCACTAACGACAGAGGAACAATGCGCTGGTACAGCATTCAATCAGTCGGTTTCAGGTTTGGGTGCAGGGATTTCGGCGGATGCAACCAATGACCGGGCCACGCTGAAATGGAACAGCAACACCGCCGGTGGAGTTACCATGTTCTACACCTACACCTATCTGGTGCAGTAATGGGGTAAAGCCGTACATCCTCTACATCCGCCACCGAGACCTCAAGGAGTGGGGGGGGGAGTTTAAAATGAAATAAAAGTATTATAAATAATGAAAACAATAATATAACGAAAAGATTAGTATTTTATTAAAGACTCTGCTAGTATGGTTTTACAATTTAATCGTATTAGCAGAGTTTATTCATGTATAGGGAGGACACCTTGCGAATTGGACCATTCAAACTTGACATTGGAAAAAGTTATTCTGATTTAGTTCAGATAATTAATAGGGAAAAAGGTGCTTCCATTGAAAATTTAAAAGGAAGCACACAGGCACAATTATCTGAATATAAATCATGGGTATTTTCTTGTGTATCTCTTATTGAAAAACGAGTTTCTACAGTTCCTTATTTTTTCTATCGTTCTGATACGAATGAAGAAGTTACCAGTAAATCAAAAGCCTATAAAACATTTACCAAACCATTTTTTAAACCCAACGAATTAATGACGCTTAGATTTATCAAAGCCTTTTGTCAGATTCAGTTGGATTTGTGTGGTATGGCTTGTATTTATAAAGCCAGAAATCAATTAGGCCAAATTTGGGAACTTTGGCCCTTGAACATGAATGATTTTGTTAGTGTAGATATTGAAAATAATTTTTTACAACCAAAAATAACTTACACGTTTAATTTTGATGACAGGCAGATTAAGTTTGATTCAAGAGAATTGATTGTAATTAAATATCCCAACCCTAAAAATGTTTATTGGCCGATGAGTCCAATTCAGGCTCAGGCTTATTCAGTTGATATAGATTCTTACGTTGAGGTATATGAAAGAGATTTCTTTAAAAACTCAGCACGAATTGATATGGCTTTATATACTGATGCAGAAATTGACCAAGAAAAGGCAGACGAAATTAAAAATAGATGGAAGTCAAAATATACTGGAACATTCCACGATATAGCCGTTTTGTCTTCTGGATTGAAACCTGTACCGCTTAAATTTACCAACAAGGATTTTGAATTTTTAAATTTGGCAGGATGGAGTAAATCCAAAATATTTTCTTGTTATGGTGTTCCTATTTCCAAAGCGGGGGGTGATAATGAATCTAACCGTTCAGGAAGTGTAACGGCTGATATTTCATTTAATAGAGAATGTATTAAGTCTAGGCTGGTTTTGTGGGATGAAGCACTGACTTATGGTATTTTGCATGAATTTGATGAAAAACTAGAAATCAGACACCATGACCCTATTCCAAGGGATAGGGATTTGGATGTAAAAGAAGCAAGGGTTTATTTGGCAGCACAACCAGTAATGGCTATAAATGAATTTAGAAGTGAAACATTAGATTTACCAAGGCAAGAAGGTGGAGATGAAATTTTAGTTAGTATAAAAGGTTCCTTGGTGCCATTAAGTAGAGCAAAAGATTTTGTTGATTTACTTTTGGAAGAAGCAAGGAATAGTGGTTCTGGAAATGGTGGTGGTGATAATGAAACAGACCCTACCAGACATGATGACGATAAACCTAATTTAAATCCCGATGGAACGGATGATAGAGACGAAAATCCAACGGATGAAAGAACAATTGAGAACACAGATATTAATTTAAAATTAACTCAATTTTCAGAATATGAATTTTCTTTCAGGGAAACATGGAATAAGCTGATTCTGGATATTTTGAAACAAACCAATAAAGAAGCAATGAAAGAAGATTTATCCAAAGCACTTTCCATGATTATTAGCAAAACCATTGGGGTTCTTTTTCAACATATAGGCGTAAAACCAATTGATTATGATGAAAAAAATTGGGTATCTCCTATTTCCGAAAAACTGGCGTATGAGTATAAGGAATCCATTTTCAAGTACAACAATTCAGATAATAAAAATTGGGAACAATTGATTGATGAACAATTCAACACAAACCCAAGAATGGCGAAAATAACCAACACTCTTTTGAGAGCAACAGTTAATTATACAAAATGGTTGATAATGACGAATAAAAATATTACATTTGATTGGAAGGTAAATGGAAACGAATGTGGTCATAGAGGAAGACTTGAAAATATAAAAGGGAAACAATTGTTCCCCAATCAGATTCCTAATTTTTCTTGTGATTGTTCAATAGAGCCTAAAAAGGAGATTTGAAATGGCATATCGTATTAAGGGCAAAAATGGATTGCCTATTAAAAAGGATGGTCTTTTTTTAATGGGTTATGATATTCCAGAAGTTAAAATTGAACAATTGGATGACAAGAACCTAACCTTTCTTGCTGTTGGTTCTACAGAAGATGAAGACAGAGACAAGGATATTGTCAGGGTAGATGGTTGGAAACTACAAAATTTTATGAAAAATCCCGTTCTTCCTTGGAGTCATAATTATTATGAACTTCCTGTTGGTAAAGCAATTTCCATCAAAAAAGATAAAGTAAAAAAGAAACTTATTTTTAAACCCCAATTTGATGCTAATGATGAAAAAGCTAGAATGATTTTCAGCAAATATCAGAATGGATTTTTGAATACCTTTTCTGTTGGTTTTATGGGTTTGGAATTTTCTTGGAGAGATGAAGAAAACCGCTGGTATGGTGGTAGGGAATTTACCAAACAAGAGTTGCTTGAAATTTCTCCGGTAACTGTTCCTGCAAACCCAAATGCCAATATGGATTGTCGGGGAATCAATGATGACCTTCCCCCTACTCTGGCAGCACAAGGTTATAAGCAATTTACCTGCAAAATGGATTCTGGTTTATTTGTTCCTGTAACTGATACTGAAATTTATACTTCCCCCGCCATTCTGCAAATGACTAAAGGAATTAAAGGTATTTATGGTGTTGCCATTGATAATCCCGAAGCAGAAAAAGAATTGATTGGTTATTTGTTTAATTCTGATATGGATGAAAAAGAGGCTGGAAAATGGGTGAATGATAATGGTTTCACCATAGGAAAAGTTAAATATTTTGATATGGGTGAAAAACAAATTGGTGAAGAAGAATTTGAATTGGAAATGGTTGAAGAAGAAATTGAATTAAATAAAGGTCTTGAAAATGAAGAGACTGATGAAAATGAGGAATTAGAAGAAGAATTGGAAATGGAGGAAAAAAATAAAGAAGTAGAAAATACTGAAGTCAAAGAAGAAAAAATTGAAACAGAGGAAGTGGAGGAAAAAGAAGAAAAAGAGGAAAATGAAGTTTTAAATGAAAATATTAGTTTAACACCTAAAGAAATCAATATTGATGAACTAGCTGAAAAAGTTTTTGACAAAGTAAAAGAACTTTTAACCACTTCTAAAATTTTGGTTGAAAAGGAAGAAGAAATAGACAATAATGAAAATGTCGATTCTGAGATTGAACTTGAAGAAGAAACTGAAGAATCTAAAAATGGTGAAATGATTGAATTTGATGCTTCATTGCTCTCCCCTGTCAGTGAAGAAAAGAATTCAGAAGATTTCATCGAAGTAGATGATAAGGTTTTTGAAGAAGTTAAATCACAGATGAAAGCAAATGCAAAATCTACTTTGTGTGAAGCATTGGAGAAATCCATTAAACAAGTTATGCAGGATTTTTCTGGAAAATTGGACGATTAATTAAATAATTAAATGGAGGAAAATTGAAATGAAGATGACCAAAGAAGACCTTATTCAACTGTTGAAATCTCAAATGGATACACATTTTGAATCTGCTGATTTTGGTAATATGGTTAAGGGTGTTATTGGAAAACAAATTACTGATTTGCAGAATGACGTTGCCAATCCTTTTTCTGGTATGTCGGCTAAAACTCTGGCAAGTAATCTCCCGTTTGTTAAAATCGACGGTGATTATATGTCCACCAAACAGGGAAGTATTATTTCTCTGAAAAATAAACAGGCTCCTTGGGTTCAGGTTTCTGAAGAAGTTTCTGTGTGGGCCAAAGACTTTGCTCAATATCTGAAATCTGGTCAAGTTACCAAACTGCTTTCTGAAGGTGTGGATTCTTCAGGTGGTTATTTGGTTCCTGCTGAATTCCGTGCAATTATGATTATGTACGATGCACAGCCTACTCTTGTTTGGCAAAGGGCTACCGTTTGGCCTATGGCTGCTGAAAAACTGGCTTTCCCTAAACTGAATCAGAATCCTGATATTGAAGATGCAGCTTTTGACCATTTTGCAGGTGTTTCTTTTACTTGGACTGAAGAAGGTGGCGAAAAGGGTGCTACTGAGCCTTCCTTTGGTTTGATTGAAATGGTTGCTCATGAATTGGCTGGTTATACTGAAATTACCAATACTCTACTTGAATCGTCTGTTGTTAATCTGGTGAACTTCCTTACCCGCATGTTCCGCGAAGCGTGGTATTGGATTACTGATAAAGCGTTTATTCAGGGTACGGGTGGAAAACAACCCCTTGGTATTATCAATGACCCGTCTATTCTCACTGTTAATCGGCAGACCGCTTCCACGGTTGAAGTTGATGATATTCTGAATATGGAAGCAAGAATGCCTGCCGTTTTTGATAATGGTGCCGTTTGGTTTATTACTAAAAAGGCTCGTGCTGCCCTTCGTGGTCAGAAAGTTTCTGCACAGAGTAAAGAATTGGTTCTTCAGGAATCTTTTGCTAATATTTCTGATGGTTATAATATGACCCTGCTTGGCCGTCCTGCAATTCTGGCTGATGGTAAAATTCCGGCTCTTGGCAACACTGGTGATGTTATTTATGCCAATTGCAGTAATTACTATATTGGTTTCCCGCAAGATTTTTCGATGGATTCCAGTAAACATGCTCAGTTCCGTAAAAACCGTACCGCTCTCCGTTGTTCTGGTCGAGTAGATGGTCAATGTGCTATCCCACAGTCGTTTGTGGCCTTAAGTGACCCAAGTTAATTGTAATAGATGATTGATTCGGGGGATTTTGAAATATAAATCCCCCACTTTTAAAAAATTAATAATAATGGAGGAAATATAAAAATGTACGATATTCTGTCTAACCATAGGATTGCTCGTCTTCGTTCGGTAGCTGATGAAACTGCTGGTGCTGCTGCCAATTCCCCAGCAACCGAAATTGACCTTTTTACTGGTGGTCTTGCTAATCGTGCTCTTATTCTGATTGATGTAACTACTGTTGCTTCTGGTGGTACTCTTGACATTGTTGTTCAGGATTCTTCTGACGATTCTACTTATGATACTGACTTTCTGACCATTCCCCAAATTACTGCTGCTGGTCTTTATCTGGTGGTTGTGGATGACCCAAATCGTTATCTTCGTCTGTTGCATGATGTTGATACCAATACGGTTACTTGGGGTGCTTATTTGATTACCTTTGAAGAACAACGCCGTCCGGTGACTCAGGCTGGTACGGTTCTCACTGGCACTTATGGTACTGGACGTAAACCCAAAGTAGCTACTGCTTAATAAATAAAATCAATTGTATTGTAATAATGTAAGGGGTATGGGTATTTTGTCCCGTACCCCTTTTCTTAAAAGAGAGGAAAATATGAAAGTTAAAATTCTGGACATTGAATTGATTAGACGATTTGGTGGTGCAATTATCGACATGCAGGAAAATCTTGCTATCAGGTATGAGGAACAAGGAAAAGTTAAAATTTTAAATAAAGAATTAGGAAAACATGAGTTTATTGGTAATGAAACTGTTCTTGTTTTTTCTGATGAAAATAAAAATAAAGAAATAACAGATAAGAATAAAAGAGTACCGGGACCGGATGACCCTATTTTTCCCCAAATAAAGGTGTAGGGGGTATAAATGAAATTTTCAACTAATGCTTTAATAAATATTGAATATTATAGAAATATGATGGGAATTGATTCCCTTGAACAAGGAACTACTGAAAAGATAATTGGAACTATTAATTTTGTTTCCAATGTCTTTGAGAGATTTTGCAACAGAACTTTGAAAGCACAAGATTTTGATTATGCAGAAACTATTATAGTTGATGATGTTGTTATTGCTAATCCCGTTTATTCTGAAAAATATGCAATTTTTGATGGTGTGAATGGGAATGATTTTTATTTTCCAACTTACCCTGTAAATAGTGTCACCACATTTTTGCTTAATGGTGATGTAATTACTGAAGCAACAGATTATGATGATTTTGAAGGATATCATTTGTATAATAGCAGGGGTAAATTGATTTATTATGGTGGTTTCTATCCCGGTTATTATAGAAATATAAAATTTAAATGGAATGGTGGTTATAAAACCACTGACGCAGAAATGGAAGAACTGAAATTCCTTTGTTTCGATATGGTTAAAACTTTGATGAATACTCCCCTGAATTCAAATTTGGCTTCTGAAAGAATAGGTAATTATGCTTATACTAATTATTCTCCTTCTGCTTTAAAAGAATTACAAGGATTAAATGCAACTGTTTTTGCTGGTTTAAAAAGATATCGGAAAGAGGTAATATAATGAATCTATTAAATCAGAGATGCCAGCATGAACGAGTAACAATTACCAAGAATGCACAGAAACAATCTGTTAAAACGTGGAATGTTATTGAATCAAAGGTGAAGTGCAATATTCAATATGAAAGAATTTCTACAAACAATTATCAGCAAAAGGATACAGGTTTAAATACAAGTGGAACCCATATTGGTTTTTTTGAAAAAGATAAAGTGCTTTTAAAAGGCGATAAGATTATTTGGAATGGAATTAATTTATTTGTAAAAGGTATTCCTTTTCCTGTATTTGCTTCTGGCAATAGGGTTCATCATATAGAGGTTTTATTGTCTGTCGAGGAAACCTGATGACAATTAAAAAGGATATAGCAGAAGAAAGAATACGAATTGGCAAAGCAGTACAGAAAAGCAAACTTGGTGCTGCTATTGCTGATAGAATTTTAAATCCAATTCTTGACTCTGTAGAAAAAGAAATGGAGGATGTAGCCCATTGGGTGGGTGAATTTGTTGTTGCCCATTTAAGAGAAAATATTTTAAATAATCAACCGGTAGGAAGAGAATATACAATTGTTTTGGTAGAAGGTGATGGTGAAAAAAATCAATATACTGAATTGGGAAAATATACGGCTTCTGCTCCCGGCCAGCCTCCTGCTTCCTTTGATAGTGGTTTAGGTGTTCCCACAGGTACATTATTTAATTCAATTGATTTTGAAATAGATGGTACGGGTAGAATAAGGGTGGGTGTATTTAAATCAACGGGAACTGAATACACTTCTTTGTTTTATAGGGGTGGAAAAATATTTGTTTCAGAAGGTGGTGAAGGAAACAGAACTCCCGTTGAAGTATATGCAAATGCTTTAGATACAGGTGCTTCAGGTGGTGCATGGTCAGTTGAAGAACGTCCTTGGTTTAGAAATATAATGGAAGAATTAAGGCCACAAATAAGAAAAACGATAAGAGATAGATTAAATAGAGCATTAAAAAGAAGAACAAGAAGCAAAGGCGGAAGAACAGCCATTTATTTTCGTGTCTATTTTGATAATAAAAAAGCATTGGAATCTTCAAGTGGAAATGATGAAGAATGGTGGGAGGAATAGATGTTAGAAACCAATGCAGAAATCATTGATATAATTTTAGCTGACAATACAATTAAAACACTTCTTGGTCATACTTCTGATGATGAAAGAATTTATGCTTGGAATCCATCGGAAGATATTATATACTCAAGTAGTAAAAAAGGTGCTATTCTTTATAAAGAAGCAACAGGAAAAAGACCTCCTAGATGGTCTTATCCTCACCAGTTTTCCAACTCAACCTTGTTTTTTAAGGTTGTTTCCATAGACCAAGAAACAACAGATAAAATAGGTGAAAGACTAATTGATTTATTTGATATTAAAAACATACAAACAACAAACTGGCATATCAAACACATTGAGTTGGTTTCTTATAATGATTCTGTTCCAGAAGGAACACCACCTAATACACAATGGGTAAAAGTGGTAAGTTTTATGTTTTCAAATGTATTTAGAAGATGATTTGATTTTGATAAGAAAATGCTTTTAGCAAAAAACTTATCAAAAGATAATCAAAAATAAGGGGAAGCAAGTTTACAGGGGATTCACCGTAAAACAATTTAATTGAATTTAAAAAGGAGAATTAAACAATGATGACTGTATATACCACTGCATTTGATTCTGATAATATCTCCATTGGTCCTGCGAATGTTTACTTTAAAGGGCGTCACGTTGGTCATACCTATGGTGGTGTGTCTATTTCCATTACGCAAAATGTTTATGAATTGAAATCTGACCAATATGGGGAAACCCCTGTAAAAATTCTTGATGCCGGTCTTGTTCTTGAAGTTACGGCAAATCTGACTGAAGCCACTTTTGAAAACCTTAAAATGCTTTTTTCTTCGGCTGAGGATAATACTACTTTCCTTACCTTTGGTAAACCTGTTGGTGGTGCAATTGAAACAGGTGAATTGGTCATTGAACCTACAGATGGAACCGATATTTTCCAGATTTACAAAGCTGCTGCAAACATTGGTGGTGCTATTGAAATTGGTTTCACCACAGATAATCAGCGTATTTACGCCTGTAAGTTTGTCGGGCTGATTGACGACAGCCGGGTATCGGGGGACCAATTGTTCCGCATATCCGGCTATAGCAGTCCTACGTAATTGCGGGTTGACTTCTTATCTTAATTTGTAGTACAAAGTATTAGGGGTAGGGCAAAACCTACCCCTAATACAAACTACAAAAGATAAGGAGAGAAAGACAATGAGAGGCAAAAATGGAGGAAAAAGTCAATTTTTAGAAGATTTAACTGGAAGAGACTTTAATAGATTAACTGTAATTGAATGGTTGGGAAATGGTTATTGGCTGTGTAGATGTGCTTGTGGAAACAAAAACAGGGTAAAAACAAGTAAATTGAAATCAGGACATACAAAAAGTTGTGGTTGTCTCCATAAAGAAATTAACAAACAAACAAAGAATGTAAAGCATGGATTTTGGAATAATAAATTTTCAAAAGGAACAATGAAGTTTTATCTAATGTGGCAAAATATAAAAGCAAGGTGTAATAACCCAAATCTTAAAGCATATAAGAATTACGGTGGTAGGGGTATAACATATGACCCCAGATGGAATGATTTTTTAGAATTCAAAAAGGACATGTATTTTCAGTATTTGGTAGCAATTAGAGTTAAAAAAATAAAAAATCCTTCCATTGAAAGAAAAGATGTAAACGGAAATTACTGTAAAGAAAATTGTACTTTTATTACTTTCACTGAACAATTAAAAAACCAAAGGACTACTCGTTCATTTATTGCTATTTCCCCTGAAGGAAAAGAATATAGTGGAAAAAATGTAAATGAGTTTTGTAAAAAGCATGGGCTTAATTCTTCTCATGTTTATTATTGTTTAGATGGAAAAGAAAAGCAACACAAGGGTTGGAAATTTAAAAAGGTTGATTAGTTTTGCAGTAATTATTTTAAAACTCTAAAGGAGATAAGAAAATGTCTGAAATGATTTCTTTTGATGATTTGGCAAATGACACCAAGTTTACTTTTAAAGACCAGATTTATGTAATTCCTGCTATCACTAATGAAAAAGCAATGGAATTGTTTAAGCAGGGAAAAGCAATGAAAAAAGACGGTTCTATTGATTCCCCTGATTTGGCTAAGCCGGAAGAAAGTGAAGATAATGTTTCTTTCCAATTTGAATATATCAGTTCTGCCATTGTAAAAGAAAATGGAGAAAAAGTTACCCCCGAAGAAATTAAACAGTGGCCGATGAAAGTTAGTCTTGCTGTTATGAAATTGATTAATAAATGTATTTCCGGTATTGATGAGGATTCCCCTGAAGAAAAAAAGCAATAAGTCAGGTTCGGGAATACATTCAAATTATCAAAGCAACTAAGGGCGGGATAAGCCTGAATGATATAAAAAAATTACCTTATTCTCAATATGTACTTATCAGAAAGGCGGCAGAATTAGAGGAAGTCAGGGAACGAATCTCTTTGATAACCGATATGAATGCCGCCTTTTCTGGTAATAAGGAGCATGTTAAGGATTTGGAAAAGAAATTTCAGAAAATATTTGGAAATAAAATCCTTGGGAATGCTTTGGAGAATGTAAAACCTGATTCTGACTGGAAATCAAGATTATCACGATTTAAGCGATAAATTTTTATTTATATAAATGAGGGAAATATATCATGGCTGAAAATACTGGAAATGAAATAACTGAAGACATTGTTTTAGAACTAAAAACCAATTTTGAATCTGAATTGAGAAATGCTGCTGCCCAATATTCTTCTTTTCAGAAGAAAGCGGGTAACGTTTCCCGTTCTGTGGAACAGAATATCAATTCGATGTATAAACAGGTTTCCAGTAACCTGTCTTCCATGATGAGGGGGGTTCAATCAACTGTTGCTTCTTCTATTAATATGACTAGAGGGGCAATGCGGGAAACACAGAATGAAAGTATTAAATTAAGTAAGACGTATGAAACTTATGTTAATAGAATGCTGCAATTGCAAAATAAAGTCAGAAGTGTTGCTGATGATAAAATTATGCAACCTACTGGTAAAGCGGAAGCAATCAAAGGATTGGATAAAATAGCTAAGGAAGAAACTGTAAAAGCAGCAAATGATATGTTTTTGCAATTGGGTAGCATATCTAAAAATGCTTCTCAAACTATTTTTAAATCTGTAAATGATTCTTTCAATTCAATTAAGCAATTGGCTAAAGGCACAAAAGATACTTTGGTTGATTTACAGGTTGCCATTAATAATAGTGGAAAAGCTGGTAATGTTTCTGTCGCAAAAGAAAGTATTTCTAAAATAGATGAACAATTAAAAGGTGCAAGAACGGCTTTAAAAGAACAAGCCAAACAAGTTGTTGCTGCTGAACAGGAAATGCAGAATGCCAGAACTGCAATGCAAGGTCAGACGGATGCTAAATTACTTGTTCAACAGGAACAATATTTTAAACAAACAGTTCAGAATGTAACCAGAATTCAAAAGGCATATCATGATACGGAAAAACAAGTAGCCAAATTATCTGAAACAATTGCACAGGGAAAAAATAAAATAACCCAAGGTGCTGAAGGTGTAAAGAATAAAATTAAATTGGAAATTGATTCCACTAATGTTGATTCCCAATTTAAATCAATAATGTCCAATTTCAAAGAATCAATTTCTTTAGCTGCTTCTGGAATCAGTAAGGAGTTTAAAAATAGTGTTGACCAAGGACAAATTTTAAAAAGTACATTGAACGGAAATGTTAAAGCATTGGAAAATATGCTTTCTGAGGCTAAAAAACTTCACGCTACTGGATTGGTTGATGCTTCTGGTGAAATAAGTAAAATTGAAAGCATCCTGAATAAAACAAAAGAATTTAAAACTGAATTTAAAGAGATTCAAAAATTAGCCAATTTCTTTGATATTGCAAAATGGAATGAAAAAATAAATCAGGCTAAAAAATCTATCACTGATTTAAGGGCTAAAATTGATGAAACTTTAAACGCGGAACCAAAATTAAAACCAAAAAAATCAAATATTTATGATTTACAAAAAGCAAAAGAGAATTTAGACAATATTGCAAAACTTGAACAACAAATGGTCAATGAAAGAAAAAAAGTAGAAAAAGATATTCAAGACATTGAAAAACAATCACAAAAAGTTAGGCTCCAAATAACTAAGCAAACTAATCAAGAAGTCATTGAATCTCTGAACGAAACACAGAACATTTTACAAAATAAAGCTAATGAATTAAGGAGTATTTTAAATTCAGCATTTTCACCTGATACAAGTAAACTCCAAAAAGATGTTGCCAATACTGCTAAAAGAATGCACAAAGAAATTACTGATTCTTTAAAAAATATTAGTAAAGAACCAAAAGAAGAATTTGATAAAATAAAGGCTATGTTTGTTGACTTGAACAATAAGTATGGAAAATTATCTACCAAAAAACTCATTGGTGATAAAACTGTTTCTGATTTTAAAGCAAAATCAGAGATAATAACCAATGCTGTTAAGAAATATGATGATGAAATTAAAATTTTAATGGCAAATATAGAAAAATTACAAAAATTACAAAAGATGGGTTTGGCCCCAAAATCTAGTGCTGATTTAGAACAAATGAAAGCACAATTAACAGAAATGAAAAGAAATGCTAGTGAATTAAACCAAATAAGAATGAAAGCAATTAATCAGTCTGAGGCACTTGCAAGGCAGGCGTCTAAAGGTTTGTTCCGTCACGGTTGGGAAATGATAAGAAATTTCCGGTGGCAAGTTGCCGGTTTGATTTACCTTGTTACCAAAGCAGTAAATGCAATCAAACAAACATTTGTTAAAACCTTGAGTGATGTTCAAAAATTCAGAATAGATGCAATGTCTATTGCTGCTTCTATGGTTTATTCAATAGTTGGCAACACAAAAGAATCTTTTGCTATTGCTTATGAATATTCAAAAGAGTTGCTTAGGAAAATGGAATTGGAGGCGGCAAGAACAATATTGACGCTTGAAGATATGACCATGCTTGTTAAAACTTTCAGTCAAGCGGGCATGGTTCCTAAATCAGATGACGATGTTAGAAAAATTGCAACAATTGGTACAGCCATTAAAACGCTCACTGAGGGTATGGCTAATGCTGGTGTTCAAATGCGTCAAGAATTATATGCTGTAATTCAGGGAAGACAAAGGGCAACAGACCAGTTGGCAATGATGTTTAAATTTGTTGGTGTGAATATTCAAAAGGTAATGGATGAAGCTAAAAAAGAGGGAAAATCAATAATTGAAGCATTGGCTAAAGCACTAGAACCTTTTGAAGAAGTAAATAAAAAATTGGGGGATGAATACCAAACACAAATAAACAAGTTAAACATCATTTGGGACAGAATTAAACGTATTGGTGCTGATTCCACTTTAGATGCTCTTGCTAAAACTATAAAAGAACTGAATGCCTCTTTTATGGATTCAAAAGGGAATTTGACTGATGCAGGATTAGGTTTAGCCAAAGCACTCCAATTTGCTATGGAGATAATGAATTCTATTGTTGTTCAACTTGGTTCTGCTTTTGGTTCATTGGTTGACTTGGACCAAAAATCGACTGCATGGGCTACAGCACTTAATGTTGTAAATGGTTTTCTTTTTGTTACTGCTGAATTAATTGATGAAATATTAACTGATTTAAGTCTGGTTGTTAATAAAACCAGAGGGTTTTATAATTATCTGCTTCTTGAATTTAAAGAAGCTAAAAAATTCATGGATGCTGCTGATAGTTCTGATGAAAAAAGAAATCAGAGAATGATTAACAGATTAAATGCTTTAGCTGATGCAAATGATAGAATGCAGAAAACTTTTGAAAATGCAAAAAATGAAGCACTTAAATTAGGTGCTGTACTTCTTAATTTGCCTTTTTCTGATTTTGAAGCAATTGAAAAAATGTCTACTAAAATAAATGAGGCAAAAAGAAATGCTCTTTCTGAACCACAGAAAATTGAATTTGATTATAGTTTGGGAATTGAATCAACAAAGGCAATAAAAGAAGGTCTTATAAATAATTATAACACTATATTGAAAGCATATAATGCTGCCGTTGCTAAGGGTGTAAAATTAGATGATGAACAAACAGAGAGTATAAAAAACAGAGTACAGGCACAAATTGATGGTTTGGCTATGATTAGGAATTATGAAAAGGCTTTGTATGATGAAAAAATGCACAAATTAGCTGAACTGAATAAAAAAGGAAGTAAAGAAGAAATTAATTGGACTTCTCAAATTGATTCGTTTAGAGAATCACTGAATAAAGCTGAAAGCCCCTTAGAAAAATTGGAAAAAAGATGGACCAAAATAAGTATTGAATTTAAAAATCTTTATGCAAAAGCACCGGAAGAATTTAAAAAGCAGTTAAAAGAAATTGAAAAAATAATGCCTGATATTTTTAAATTGGAATCAGACGTTATTTTTGATGACATGGAAGCAGAGTTTAATTCTGTAATGGAATCTATTAAATCTCATGAAGTTCTTTCTCCGTTTGAAAGAATAAATAATGAGATGGATAAAATGATTTTGAATTTTTCAAAAAATGATAAACTTTCTGATGAGATGAAAAAAAATCTTCTGGAAGCTGCAAATATAGCAAAAGCAGAAAGAATGGAATTGGAAGGAATATCACTTGAATTGGAAAAGCAAAATGCAATTTTTAGGGCTAGGAATTCCTATGCTGATTTGGTTGGTACTGGCTACAGACCAAAAGATAAACAATTAGCTGATTTGTTGGCTCTTGAGGCACAATATAAGCAATCAGCTAAAAGTATTATGGCTGAAATTGATAAAATAAGTGACAAATGGGCAACTGATAAAAATGGGATACCTGAAAGTGAAAAACAAAGAATAAAAGCATTGGAACAGGAATTAACTAACCTTGGCAAATCTCTTGATTTCCATAAAAAACAAGTTCAGGAACCGTTTTGGAATGATTTAAGGGAAATGTCTAAAGGTTGGTTTGATGATTTTGCTGATGTTTTAAATGAAGCAGCATTTAACCTTGATTCTTTTTCTGAAAATTTCAGGCAATTTATTACTGACATTGCAAGAGAAGCATCCAGAGCATGGATTAAAAGAAACATTACTGATAATTTAATGAACTTACTTCCTGATTTAACAGGGGAGAAAAAAGAAGGTGAAAAAGGAGCAAAAGCAGAAATTTTTGATGTTATGAAAAAGGGATGGGAAAAAACTTCTGAAATGTTTAAGGGTGGTTTTGATAAATTTGTTGAAATTTCAGGTAAAGGGTTTGATTTATTAAAAAGTGGTTTATCCAGTATTTTTGATACAATTATGAGTATGTTTTCCTCAGAGAATATAAGTGGTGCTTGGGATGCCCTTATTGGTATTGGTAGTTCCATTGCTGGCATGTTTGGTGTTGGTGGTGGAACTACTAAAATGGCTGATGGTGGAATTATTAAAGAGCCTATTATAGGTCGTGGTTTACGCTCAGGAACTACGTATAACTTTGGGGAGGGTGGTAAGCCCGAGTTGGTTACGCCTTTAAGCCAACTGAAATCCAGTGGCACTAATAATCTTTCTATTAGTATTCCAGTAAGTGTTTCTGGTGGAATGGATAATAGAACCATTGCTAGACTTAAATCTGAATTGCAGAGGGTAACAGAGGAAACAACTCTGAGAATTATCAAGGAGCACAGCTAATGAATAAAATGATATTAGGTGGGGTGACATTTACATATAATTCAAAAATTAGTTTTCCAGTAATTAAACCAAGAAAAAGAAATTCAACGGTTGACACTTATGGTGGCATTGCTTATTTTGCTTTGGACCCTGTTATAGCAGGAGTAATTATTCCTTTGGAATGGGATTGGATGCCAGCAGCACAATTTAATTCTTTAAATACATTATATCAAGCTGATGAATTGATTGTTTTTGACCCTTCAGGTGGTGAGGAAGCAGCAACAACGTACAATGTAATTATAAAAGAATTGGATGGAATTTATTGGTTGAATTTAGATACCAATGAATCTTATCGTGAAAAAGTTAAAATGGAATTATTGATAATAAGTCAGAATTAAAGAGGGAAAATATAATGCTTACTTTAAATGAAAATCTTCAAACAGCACAAGATGGGGATATTCACCACCCAATTGTCAGGCTTTTATCGAATAAAGCCGTTGCAGATATTCCATTTATTGGGAATATTTTTACGGCTAATACGACCGAGATGAAACCAAAATATCTTGTGCATTCTTCTGGTAGGATTATTGGGTTTAATTTGAAATATTATAACTCTGTTACTAATCATTTGTATATGTTTTATACGGACGCAGATAGGGTTGAATTTACAATTGATATTCCGCTTATTATTAATACTGATATTGATGATTTTGCTTTGGTTGAATTGGTAAATGGGGATATTGGTGTTTGCTACATCAGAAAAAGTGGCTCTAATTATGATGTCCGGGCTTTCGGGGTAAGCCCCGCTGGGGTAACAACTATTAGTGATTATTTAGTTATTAGCAATACTTATGTTAAGTATTCAATAGCAGCTATTAAATTGGCTGATAATACTTATGCGATGGTGTATAATAACTATACTTCAGGTACTCCTGCTTGGAATGTTTTTACTAGAACTTCTAGCAATTTTACTTCTTGGAGTTCTGCAGCAGATATTATTTCCTCGTTTGGATTATCCCCAATCAATACAATAGATAATAGGGCATCTACATTCTTTCTGCTGGAGACTGTTGCTGGGAATGAATTGTTGCTGTTTTTTTACTTTGTTGATGGATTGGATACTAACCTAAACCCATTACGTAATATTTATTATTCTAAGTCAATAGACAACGGAGCTACTTGGGGGACTGCGGTTAAAATTACTAATTACACTGGATTTACAACAATTGGGTATTCTCCTTCTGCTGTTCAGACTGCTGCGGAATCAATGTATTTATCATTTACAGAAGAATCCGGTGCGTTGTGGATGAGTAGTAGCACAAGCGGTTGGGTTGGTGCTACAGCAGATAGTATTAATACATTGACTTTTGATGTAGCTAATAGAAAGTTATACTTGGTGCTGTCTAATTTTGGCGCTGGCGATAAAGTCATTGCAAGTATATTAAAAATTGATGTTGACTCTTGGACAATAGAAAAATCTTGGAGTGCTTCGTCTACGCCAGCGATAAATAATATTTTTTACAATGTTGCTTTAACTCAATATTACCGATATGCTGGAAACCAATTTGGTGATAAGGTTGTTTTTGGGTCTATGGAGCATATAGGTGTCCTAAATGGAACTACTGATTCAATCACCGAATATCATTTTGTTGCTAATGGTACTTATGGTGTAGAGGCTAATGTTACTGGTTATCCTTATACCTCGGCAATAGAAAATGGGTATATTCAGTTAGATTCTGCATCTGATAGACTTTATATATTTAATACACATTTATTTGGTGTTAATGTTCGCTTGGTTGTTGGTTATATTGATTTAAATGATACAGGACCGATGTTTACATTTAACCTATTGTTTAATAATGCAATAACCAGACCTAATGGGAATATTTATTGCCAGTTGTTTGACAGCCAACTTGTAGTTTGTAATGATTATCCTAATGGGCCTGGAAGATTAACAATATTTGACCTTGACGGAAACACAATAAAATATTACGACTCTACCACTATTGGTTTTCCTTACCACGGATTACAAAAGGCAGTTATTGTTGAAAATTATCTTTATGGAATTTTTGATTATTATGGTGGTGCAAGTTATGTAACTCAAAAAGGCCTATGCAAAGTGGATTTAGCAAATGATAATTTTACATTTAGCATTCCAGCGTACAAGACAGCAGATGATTACGCATTTAATCATTTATTTTATAATCCAGAAAAACATGAAATTTATATAACATCAACTTATGATGGTTTGGTTATTTTTGATTGCAGTTCTGAATTTTTTACAAGATTAAGTGCAACAGAAATTCCAGGGATTACAGGTAATAACACTGATACCTTTTGGGAAATGACTTGGGATAATGATTCAGGACAATTTTTCTGTGGTAGTTTTTATTCAAGTTGGAATGGACTTACTACATTTTTGCGTGATGGAAAATTTAGCCGTATTTTTTACAAAATAGGAACAAAAGATACAGATTGGTCTTTTGGTGATTCTGCTATATTAGTCAATGGTTTATCCGAGTCAAATGCTTGGTTAGGTATTGATGAAGATAACAAAGTATGGTCTTTCTGGCAAAAAGATAAATTAAATAATACTGAGCACTACCTTGCTTGGGATAACATTGAACCCTTTTTTGACATTACTGATTATGTTATTGTGGACAAGGATATTGAGTGGAAAAGAACTGTTGATGGAAAACCAAATGAATTAAGTTTTTCTTTATCTCATGGTCATTTGTTTGATTCTAGTAATCAGTTATCTTTGTTTTCCCCTTATGTTAAAAAAGGAAGAAAAATAACCCTTGAAGCAGGGGAAAAAGTATCTGATGTTGAATATTTTCATAATCAAGGGACATTTACGGTAACTGAAAATTCAATTAAATATTCCCCAAAT